>ERZ1643251.290-NODE-290-length-82629-cov-7.481604_pt1 | contig 82629 bp, 73 predicted proteins | sample MGYA00579261_ERZ1643251 | MGnify/ENA primary metagenome ERZ1643251 (study PRJEB29033, sample SAMEA4952267) | chicken gut metagenome | biome: Broiler Chicken; feature: Gastrointestinal Tract; material: Caecum | place: Ireland | collected 2018 | study: Broiler... | reverse complement strand
CGCTCTCTTTGAGCATTTCAAAGAGGTCTTTGGGGTGAACGTAGTCCCAATTCGTGCCGTCCGAGGGAAGTCCTTCGATGTCCTGTACGAACAGCTCTTCGTCGATGCCGTCCAACTCAAAACCGCGCGCTTTGAGTTCTTCTTCGATTTTTTCCCACTCGTCATATTCGGAGAGGTCCAGCCAGCCGGAGCCGAGCGCTCTTTCATTGCAGGCGTTGTACGATCCCCATGAGCCGATGACAACGTTGATCTCATTGATCATGATTCCGCCTCCTCAAAGTCGCCGATATGGATATGCTTGCGTCCTGCCACGCCGTACTCGAAGTACAGCCCGTTTTTGTCCTTGTACAGGTCATAATCCGTCACGACGATTTTCCCGCACTTGGTGACGGCAACGGTGATCTTGTCATCGTCTACCGACACGATGTTGAATACGACGGTATCTTCTCCGTCAAAGAATTGGAACTCTTTCAGATAGAACTTGTTTCTCATGTCAGACCTCACTTCACGATTTTGTACCAGATGGAATACTCGATTTCGATCTCTCTCGTGTCGTATCCCGTGTGTTCGCCGCTCGGATTTTTCGTTTCAAACTCGACCTCGCGGATCTCATAGTGCGCACCCTTGTACTCACTATCACGACCGGATACTGCATGGCAATTCTTGACGCAATCCTCGAATACGCGGATATACGCATTGCCTTTCTTGCTCACGCAGACGGTGATGAGATCGCTGTCGGTGATAAACCCGACACCCGTCATCTTCGTGTTTCCAAACCGATTCAACTTGGAAACGCTGTACACTACCTTTTGCATTGTTACTACCTCCGTATTTTTGATTTTTGCCTTTTTTCGGCAGGGCGACGGATGCACGGTCTGTAAGAGGGGAGAGGGCATCAATGTTGTCATGATTGGTGTGTCAACGGGGCAAAGGGAAATCGTTGCGTGCAGATCGCCTGAAAACAAAAAAGAGCCGAAACCGGAATCCCGATTTCGACTCTATCTTTTTTGTATGAAGTTTTATGCAACGATTTCCCGACCGTTGACACCCCGCGCAGACCGTGCTACCATAGCCCAAACGAAAAAAGCAAAAATACGTGAGGACCAGAATATAGCATAAAAGAGCCCCCGAATGGGAGCTCTTTTATGAAATGGGACAGGTAATTTGAAACGATGCGATTGTTAAGTTTGCATAACGGTTCAAATTATTCCCGTTTGGTGCACCCGGCGGGGATCGAACCCACAACCTTCAGCGTCGGAGGCTGACACGCTATCCAATTGCGCTACGAGTGCATAGAGATATGAAATTGTCTGTACCCGCAACCTTCATCGTCAACCGACACCCCTGAAGGGGACCCCTCGGTTGGGCTTCGCACGGAGGCTGACACGCTGTCGGGTTGCGCTACGAGTGCATAGAGAATATGAAATTGTCTGTACCCGCAACCTTCATCGTCAACCGACACCCCAGAAGGGGACCCCTCGGTTGGGCTTCGCACGGAGGCTGACACGCTGTTGGGTTGCGCTACGAGTGCATCCTAACTTCGATTTTATTCATTATAGCACATCTCGGCGGAAAATGCTTTATATTTTTGCGCGGATATGGTATAATTTTAGAAAAAATTTCTTGCGGGGGCGCACGATGGAGCAAAAAACAGTCGTTGTCGGCATGAGCGGGGGAGTGGACAGTTCGGTTGCCGCGCTCTTGCTCAAGCGGCAGGGGTTTCAGGTGATCGGGCTGTTCATGCGCAACTGGGAGGAGTCGGACGAGAGCGGCGCATGCACGGCGGAGGAGGACTATGCCGACGTGGAGCGCGTATGCGGGACGCTTGGCATCCCCTATTATACCGTAGATTTTTCGCACGCATACATGGAGCGCGTTTTTTCGCACTTTCTTGCGGAATATCGTGCGGGCAGGACGCCCAATCCCGACGTGTTGTGCAATCGGGAGATCAAGTTCGGGCCGTTCAAGGAATACGCGAAGGCGTTGGGCGCGGACTATATCGCGACGGGGCACTATTGCGGGATTTCGCACGAAGGGGACGTGCATCGTCTTTTGAAGGCGAAAGACGCGAACAAGGATCAGACGTATTTTCTCAATCAGGTCACGCAGGCACAGCTTGCAAACGTCCTGTTTCCGCTCGGCGATCTGACCAAGGCGGAAGTGCGTGCCATTGCGGCGGAAAACGGACTTGCTACGGCGAAGAAGAAGGATTCGACGGGCATCTGTTTCATCGGAGAGCGCAATTTCCGCAAGTTTTTGCGGCAGTATCTTCCTGCACAGCCAGGGGCGATCGAGACACTCGACGGCGAACGGGTGGGCGAACACATCGGACTCATGTATTATACACTCGGCCAGCGGCGCGGGCTCGATCTCGGCGGCAGGCACGGAGAAGAGGGCAGATGGTTCGTCGTGAAAAAAGATCTGGCGCGAAACGTGCTGGTCGTCTCGCATGGGGACGAGGCGCCGCTCTACACGGACGGCTGTACCGTGGAGGGAATGAACGACATTCCCTTCCCGCCTGCCGAGCGGGAATATTCCTGCCGCGCGAAACTGCGCTACCGTCAGGCCGAACAGGGCGTGCGGGTCGTGCGAACGGGCGCGGATTCGCTCACGCTTTTCTTCGATACCCCGCAGCGGGCCGTCACGGAAGGCCAGTATGCCGTGCTCTACGACGAGACGCAGTGCCTGGGCGGCGGCGTCATCACGTCGACCTTCCGCCTGCCCCGCGACGCACAATAAAGCGCGCATGCAAGTCGGCGCGCGCCCTGTAAAATTTGTGCCTCCGCAGTCGGGGAGCGAGCCGACTGCGCAAAGCAGCGTGCGGTCGGTGCAGGGGGTGCGCAAAACGGCGCGGGCGTTCCCGTCAAAATCGGCCCGTTTCGCCGAAAGAATTTTCTGTATAAAAATACCGTCACATGGCAATAACCTCCGCGGAACATGCGGAGGTTTTTTATGAAGCGAATTGCAGTCCTTTTGTTGTTGCTGGCGGCCGTCATCGGCCTTGTGATCGCCTTCGGGGGCGGCGCGACGGCCTCGGCCGCGGCGCCTGCCGCCTACCTGCGCGTACATATTCGCGCCAATTCCAATGAAGAGACCGATCAGGCGGTCAAATACAAGGTGCGCGACGGCGTGGTGGAATATCTTACGCCGACCATCGCGGGCTGCGAGAGCAAACAGGAGGCGCTCACCGCCGTGACGCGGCAGCTCCCCGCGATCGAGCGCGTGGCGGAGCGCATTCTTTCGGAGAACGGGTACAGCTACGGCGCCCGCGCGCGGCTGACGCAGGAGAACTTTCCCACGCGCGTCTACGACGGCGCGACGCTCCCCGCGGGGGTGTACGATGCCCTCATTCTGGAACTTGGTGCGGGAACGGGGGACAACTGGTGGTGCGTCGTCTATCCGCCGCTTTGCTTTACGGGCGGGAATATAAACGTCGTCTACAAGAGCAAGATTGCCGAGATCATCCGTTCCTTTTTCGATTGACGCCGCCCCGCCCTGCGCCGGGCCTTGCTCGATCGGTGCGCAAAAAAATCGGGAAGCCGCATTTGCGCGTGCGTCCGATCCGAAAACCGTGTTTTCATGCCCGGGCATGAAAGCGCGGTTTTTTTGTGCCATGAAAACCGCTCTCTTGCGGGAAGAAGAGCGGCAAGAAAGGCAAAACGGACAGGAGCAAGAAAGGGGCGGGCAAGGATAGGAGCAAAAAAGGCGAAACGGACAGGAGAAAAAAGGGGTGAGCGGGAGGGGAGTGCGCGGGGGGGATTTTTTTGTGCATAATTTCCCGAAAGCCGCACAACGTATGCATAGGAGGACAGTATGAAGAAAGGTTTGATGATCGGCGCGATGGCGCTTGTGCTTGCGGGCAGCGTCACGGCGGGAACGCTGGCGATCGCCGCGCAGCAGGAACCTGCGGCGACGGAATTTGCGATCGTCGAGGCGGCCGTCCTGCGGCAGGGCAGTTCGGGCGGCGAGGTGAAGGAAGTACAGCGCCGCCTCAAGAACTGGGGATATTATACGGGTGCCGTGGACGGCATTTTCGGTTCGGGGACCAAGAAGGCGGTCATTTATTTTCAGCAGAAGAACGGACTGAAGGCGGACGGGATCGTGGGCAAGGCGACCTATAAGGCGCTCGGCATGAACGATTCGTACAATGCTCTGAACGGGAATGGAAATGCGGGATCAAGCTCGTCGGGGACGAACGGATACACCTCGTCGGACGTCTATCTCATGGCGAAGGCGATCTATGCCGAAGGCAGAGGAGAGAGCTATACGGGACAGGTGGCGATCGGCGCGGTCATCATGAATCGCGTGAAGAGTCCGCAGTTTCCCAACACGATTGCGGGGGTCATCTATCAGAAGGGGGCGTTTACGGCGGTGGCCGACGGGCAGATCAGTCTGGAACCCAACGACACGGCATATCGTGCCGCGCGGGACGCCATGAACGGCTGGGACCCGACGTACGGGTGTCTGTACTATTACAATCCTGCGGTGGCCACGAGCGCGTGGATTTTCACGCGGGAGACGGTGACGGTCATCGGCAAGCACGTCTTTGCCATTTAAGAGGAGGACAGAATGAAAAAGAAAATCGGGAGCAATATTTCAAGCGGCGCGGAGAAGGTCGAGCGGGTGGAAAAGGCGCCTGCGGAACAGGCGCGCGCGGAGGCGCAGGAAGCGGAGCGAGCGGCGGCGGACGCGCGGTATGAAGCGGCGCGGGCGCGGGCGGCGGAGAAGGAAGTGCAGCGCACGGACGCATCGGAGCGCAAGCAGCAGGTGCTGCGGGAAAAGCTGAAGGAGAAGGAGGCGCGCATGGAGCGTCGGGCCGAGGCGCAGACGGCGCGTGCCGAGAAGCGAGCGGCAAAGGCGGCGCGTCGGGAGATGCTCAAAGAGGAGAGTGCGGCCGACCGCAAGACGCGCATTGCGCGGGAAAAGCGGGAGCGTCTTGCGCAAAAGCGTCAGCGCGCGGAGGAAAAGGAGAAGAAACTTGCCGAAAAGCAGGCTTCGCGCAAGCGTGCGCAGGAGAAGCGCGCGGCGCGCAAGAAGGGGGACGGCAAGAAGCGCGCGCCGGGGATCGGCGGGTGGATCGCGGCGGTCTCCGTGCTGGGGGCGGCAAGCCTTGCGCTCGCGACGGTCGTGACAGTCGGGTCTTTCCGCATGACGGACATGGCGATGAGCTCGGCAAACGGATTCCGTGCGACGCTCTATGAGCTGGTCTCGGTGTCCGAGGACATGGACGACAATTTCGCAAAACTTCGGTTCTCTTCGGGCGCGGGCGAACAGCGCACGCTGCTCACGGAGATCCTCGTGGATTCGGCGATCATGGAGAGCGCCATCGAAAAATTCCCTGTCGATGCGGCGACGAGCACGGACATGTCCGCCTTTGTCAACCGCACGGGGATGTATGCGCGGGCAATGCTGCGCAAGCTCGCCGCGGGCGGATCGCTCTCGGAGCGCGAACAGCAGCTTGTCGCCTACCTGTATGAGACGAACGCAAAGCTGTGTTCCGAGCTCAACGACCTTGCCCTGCACACGCCCTCCAAGGAGCTTGCGGCGTTCTTTGAAGGCAAGACGGGCGCCGTGAGCGATCGGTTTGCGGAACTGGGCCGCAGTGCGGCCGAGAAGCCGGAGCAGATCGGCGATGCGCCCTTTGCGGGGGAAGGAAACGTCGAGGAAAACGCCATCATCGGCATTGCGGAGGTGTCTGCCGCCAAGGCGGAAGAACTTCTGCGCGAGAAATTCGCCGACTACCATGTCGCGGACGTGCGCATGACGGGCGAAACGATGGCGAAGGACGTGCGGGCGTACAACTTTGTCCTGACGGACGCTGGCGGCACCGAGTACTTCGCGCAGGTCTCCAAGAACGGCGGAAAGCTCGTGTTCTTCGACAGCTATGAAGTCTGCACGCAGAAGAATTTCTCGCTGGAGAACTGCGACTCCCTCGCACAGGAATTTCTTGCGACGCTGGGGTATCGCGGCCTCACGCCCGTCTGGTTCTCCGATGCGGGCAACGTGGCGTCCATCACATACGTCGCCGATCTGGATGGTGTGCGGGCGTATCCCGACATGATCCGCGTTCGGGTGTGCGAAGAAAAGGGCCGCGTCGTCGGCATGGATGCACACGCCTATGTCGTCAACCACCACGGCGAACGCATGACCTGTCCCGGCATCTCCGTCGCGGCGGCGCAGGCGAAGCTCTCCTCCGCCCTCGAGGTCGAGGACCGCAACCTCGCGCTCATTCCGATGGGCAGACGGGAAGTGCTTGCCTATGAGTTCCTCTGCCGCTACGGCGAAGAACAGTATCTCTTCTATCTCGACGCCCACACGGGCGACGAACTGCGCATCTTCCGCGTCCACGAGAGCGCGCAGGGCAGCTATCTGAAGTAATCTTTCAGACGGAAACATTTCCGAAAACGCATTCGGGGGCGCGCCGCGGCAAACTTGCCGCGGCGCGCCCCTTCCGTTTGTCCGCAAAAAAAGCGGCGCCTGCGCGCCGAAAGACAGGGGACAACATTCGATATATGGAAAGGTCGGCAGCGCGGCGGACAAGGCGGCGAAAAGACGGCAGAAAGGCGGCGGGCAAGGCGGCAAAAGGGGGACAAAAAGCAGGAAAAAGGGGGACAAAAGGGCGGGTGTCGGGAGGCATATTAAAAAGCCGAGCGTTTTCGCCCGGCTTTTTAATGAGAAAAAATATGGATTCGGATAGGCTGACTTCATGTCCCCCATGGACAGAATATATTATAGAATGCGTCCCTGAAAATGTCAAGTATTTTTTTGCAAACGGTCGTAATTTACATAAATCTTTTCAAAATGAGCAAAACTGTCTTGCCAAAATGCGCAAATTGTCGTAAAATAAAAGAAAAACGGAGTTTTTGTATGTTTCATGTTGTGCTTGTCGAGCCGGAGATCCCGCAGAATGCGGGGAACATCGCGCGCACGTGTGCCGCGACGGGGTGTGTTCTGCATCTGATCCGGCCGCTCGGGTTTGAGGTCTCGGACAAGTACCTGAAGCGGGCGGGGCTGGACTACTGGAATCTGGTGGACGTGCGCATTCATGACGATCTTGCCGCCTTTCTTGCGAGCTATCCCGCGGCGCGGATGCACCTGTTCACGACCAAGGCGCGCAGGACGTATGCGCAGGCCGATTTTCGGCCGGGCGATTTTCTCGTCTTCGGAAAGGAGACGCGCGGGCTGGAAGAGGAGTTTCTCCTGGAACACGCGGATGCGTGCGTGCGCATTCCCATGCGTGCCGAGGCGCGGTCGCTGAATCTGTCCAACAGCGTGGCGATCGCGGTCTACGAGGGACTGCGGCAGAACGACTTCGGCACGCTCGAGCGGGCGGGACAGCTGCACCGCCTGCACTGGGAATGAAACGCGCCGCCGCCGTCATGCTTGCGGCGGTGCTGTTTGCGCTCTGGGCGGCGGCACTGCTCCTGCCCCTTCCCGCACGGGCGGGCGAGGAGGCGGAGATGTACCTCTGTCTCTGGGAGGACGGCACGACGAAGGAGAGCTATGCCGCGGCCTATGCGGCGCTTGCGGGGGCGCAGCCCGACGGGGTCGTATTGGAGCGCGACGGAAAGCGCGGCGTCATTCGGGCGGGCGAAGCGTATCGCGCCCTGCTTGCGGTGCTGGAGACGGGAGACCTTCCCGCGCTGCTCTCCGCGGACGGGGCGGGGCTTACGCGCATCGAGCGTGCCGCCGTGTGGCGCACTTATTCCGCACGGCTCTGGTATGCGGACGAATGGTTTTCCTGGACGGGGGATGCGGTCGCGCGTACGGCGCGGTCCGAACACGTTTCGGCGCAGACGCTCACGGTATTTTCGGGCTTTCCCGCGGCGCGCGACCTCGCCGCGCTCGGCGTGGAGCGGCTCGTCTTGCGGGAGGCGTATCCCGTTTCGGCGGCGGACTTCATCGGCACGCGCGTTTGTGCGCTGGAGATCCCCGCGCCCTATTCGGTGCAGGACGGCGCCGTCCTGCTTGCGACGGCGGGCGGCGTGCGCATCGTATGCGCCCTGCCGACCGTGCGCACGCTCGCGCTGCCCGATGCCGACTATGCCGACGAGGGCGCATTGCTCGCCTGTGGCGGATTGGAGGAGGTGCGCGTTCCCTTTGTCGGGAGTGCCTTGCGGGCGGAGGGAACGGCGTTTACGGGCCGTTTTTCCCATCTCTTTTCGGACGGCGAGGACGTCTATGTGCCGTCTTCGCTGCAGCGCGTGACGATCGCGGGCGGAACGCTCGCCGCATTTGCCTTTTACGGGTGTCCCGACGTGGAATACGTCGACTGCTGTACGGTGGCGGCGGAGAACATCTCCCGCACGGCGTTTTCCGGCATGGCGGGACTTGCGGAGCTGCATTGTCCGCGCGCCGACCTCGTGCTGACGGGCAGTTTTTCAAGGGAACGTCTCGCCTGCGGGTGTACGCGCTATGTGCGCGACGCTTAAACGGGCGGGAAAACGGGTATAAAAGAAAGGACTGCTTTTCGGATTTTCCGCGATCGGAGTCTGCGGCGGAATTGCGGAGCGCGGACGGCGGGAAGGATTTTTTCGGGAGGAGGGAAGCGCATGCTCAAAAAAATATTCAGTCGGTTTGCGTTCGTTGCGCTGACCATCATCCTCGTCTTCAGTTTCGACGTCCTGCTCATCGTCGGGCTCATTTGGGCGCTCTCGGCGTGGCTGACGGACATGTTCCCTGCGGCGGGGCCGTGGATCACCTTCGGGCTCACCGCTCTGAGCTGGATCATCGTCTTTTTCACCGCTCTGCACGCCGCCAACCGCGACATGGTCCCCGAGACCAAGGTGCCGTGGATTCTGTGCATCGTCTTTTTCAACATATTCGGCGTCGCCATCTATGCCGTTTTTTCCTCGCATCGGCCCAACCGTCGGATGCAGAAGAAGGCGCTCGTGCTGAGCGGACGGGCGGCGGTCTTTGAGCAGATGTCGCCCACGCCCGCGGAGTTTTCCGAGGAAGTACATCGGTTCTCGGACGTCGGCGAGGCGCTGCTCTCCGTCAACCCCTCCGCGCGCATCTACGACGGGACAAAGACGGAGTACTTCCCCGTCGGCGAGGATTTCTGCGCCCGCCTGCTCGAAGATTTGGAGAAGGCGGAAAAATACATCTTCATGGAGTACTTCATCATCAAGCGCGGAGAGTTCTGGAATGCCGTCCTCGACGTTCTGGAGCGCAAGGTGAAGGCGGGTGTCGAGGTGCGTTTCATGTACGACGACATCGGCTGTATGGGCCGCGTGCATCTCGCCTACCACCGCAAGATCCAGAAGATGGGCATTCACTGCGTCAAATTCAATCCCTTCGTGCCCGTCGTGACCAACGTCCACAACAACCGCGACCACCGCAAGATCGCCGTCATCGACGGCAAGGTGGGCTATACGGGCGGGATCAATCTCGCCGACGAATACATCAACATCGACGCGCCCTTCGGCCATTGGAAGGACACCGCCGTCCGCCTCGAAGGAGAGGGCGTCAAGGGCCTGCTCCTCATGTTTCTCAAGCTCTACAACCTCGCGCAGAAGGGGGACGCGGAGGACTTCGGCCCCTACATCCCCGCTTCGTACGAGCGCTTTGAAGGAGAGGGGTTCGTCCAGCCGTACGGCGGCGGCCCGCGCCCCGTCTATCCGCGCAGCGTTTGCGAGGACGTGTACATCAACATCATCAACATGGCGCGTGACTACCTCTATATCATGACGCCCTACCTCATCATCGATTACAGGATGCGCGAGGCGCTCGTCCTGGCGGCGGAGCGGGGCGTGGACGTGCGCATCATCGTGCCGCACATTCCCGACAAGAAGATCGCGTTTTCGCTCACGCGTTCCAACTATCTCGCGCTCATGCGCGGCGGCGTCAAGATCTTTGAATACACCCCCGGCTTCGTCCACGCCAAGGGCTTCCTCGCCGACGGAAAGGTGGGCGTCGTCGGGACGGTCAACCTCGATTACCGCTCCTTCATCCATCACTACGAGGACGCGGTGCTCATGTACCGCACAAAGGCCCTGATCGCCATGAAAGAGGACTTCGACAAGACCTTCGCCGTCTCCCGCCTGCAGACGCCCGCCGACGCCAAAAAGAACGTCGTCTGGCGGTGGGTGTGCGAGATCGCAAAACTGTTTGCGCCGCTCTTCTGACGTCGGCGCTCCCGCCCCGCCTGCGATCGGTTTGCCGCAGGACGGCGGACATTACCGTGCCGCCTGTGGGAGCTTTGCCGCAGGACGGCGGGTTCCGCGCGTGTCGGTTGCGGGCGCTTTCCCGCAGGACGGCGGCGCTCCCGCGTGCATCAAGTTCGGACGCCGCGCGGGGGCGGAAAAAAGGAGGACACATGATCCATTCTCTCTCGGGCGGGGTACTCGCCGACAACGGAGTCTGTACGTTTGCCAAAGTGGATGTGGCGGGAACGCCGCAGTGGTTTCTGGCGCCGCGCACGCTGGCGGCGGGGACGCGCGTCCTCGTGCCGTTCGGAAGGGCGGGAAGAGCGGAGGGGGTCGTCCTGCGCTGTGAGGCCTGTACGCCGCAGACGGCGCCCGTCGCGGTGGGGCGCGCCCGCAGCATCGTGCGGATTTTGCCGACGCCCCCCGAAAACGGTTGACAGGCACTTCAAAATCGGGTACAATCATACTGTTTTTATAAAGACATAGGGGAGTAGTCGGCTCTTCGGGAGCGAACGTATCCACAGATTGCGGCATTTTGCCGCGGGTACTTTCTGAAATGACGAGACTTATGCGCTGCGGTGCCGTATCGGGTGCCGGGCGCATAAGTCTTTTTTGTTCCCGCCCGTTTCGTTGATTGGTGCATATTCCGGCGATCTGCACGCATTTCAAGGGCTTGCGCGCTTTTCGGCGATCTGCACGCATTTCGGGAATTTGCGCACGGGGCGGCGATCTTTATAAAAGCGGTCGCACGGAACAAGCTGCCCGGGATCATACGGGGCGGCCCGACGGAGAAGGGCATATTTTCGCCTGCGTCGGGAGAGGGGATTGCTTCGCACAAAGAGGCGGAGCGCAACGGAGGTTGTCGTGACCATTCTGGAAATTCTGCTCATCGGGGCGGCGCTCGCGATGGACGCCGTGGCCGTTGGCATGGCGAGCGGCATGGCGGAGCCGCATATGCGGCTGCGCAAAGTGCTGCTGATCGCGGGGACGTTCGCCCTGTTTCAGTTCGGGATGCCCCTTGTGGGGTATTCCTGCGGGTATGCCTTTTCCGCCGTTGTCGAGCGCATCGCGCCCTATTTGTCCTTTGTCCTGCTCCTGTTCATCGGCGGGAAGATGATCTTCGACTGTGTCGGGGAGATGCGCGAAAAGCGGGCGGCGGCGCTGCTGCGGCCCATGCTCCTGCCGCGCGTGCGTCCGACGCAGGCCGCCTTTTTGGGAAAGCTCCTCGCGCAGGGGGTGGCGACCAGTCTCGACGCGCTCGCCGTCGGCGTGACCCTGCTCGCCACCGAGATGGAGGGCGGGCTTCCCTTTCATGTCGCCGTGTGTGCCGTGATCATCGGCGTCGTGACGTTCGCGCTCTCGTTTGCGGGGGTTCAGGTCGGCCGCAAGGCGGGGGATAAGTTTGCCGACACGGCGGGGCTTTTTGGCGGCGTCGTGCTCACCCTCATCGGGATAAAACTGCTCGTCGAGGGACTGTTGTAAAATCCTTTGACGATATTGACAGCGCGGCGGGAAAATGATATAATATGCCTGTAAAGGCGGCCCGAATGCCGCATTCGCCACGGGAGGAGAGTTATGGCGAAGATCAGACATTACGATTTTACCAGACGGCCCAGGAAGCCGAGCGCTTTCTGGATGTGGCTGGCGCGCAATTTTGCCATCCGTCCGCGTCTTAAGGGGCGCAGGATCACCGTCGTCAAGAAGAACATGGATGGCATCACGCCGCCCTATCTGCTGTTTGTCACGCACGCGAGCATGCTGGATTTCCCCGCCATGTACACGGCGGTCGCGCCCTATGATGCGAACAACGTCGTGGCGATCGACGCCGTGCGCGACGTGGGGGATTTCTTTATGCGCCGCCTCGGCTGTATCTGCAAGCGCAAGTTCGTGAAGGACCTGCACCTCATCCGCAACATGCGCTATTGTTCGGAGAAGTACGGTTCGATCGTGTGCGTCTATCCCGAAGCGCGCTACACGCTGGACGGCACGACGGGCTTTTTGCCCGATTCGCTGGGCAAGATGTGCAAGCTGATGAACGTTCCCGCGGTCGTCTTGCGCCTGTACGGGACGTTCATTTCGGCGCCGCAGTGGAACAAGGACGAGCAGTATCTGCCCATCCGCTGTGAGCTGGAGTGCGTCGCCACGCGCGAAGAGGTCAAAACGCTGCCCGCGGACGAACTCAACCGCCGCGTCCATGCGGCGATGCAGCGGGACGACTATGCCTATCAGCGCGCGGAGCACATCGAGAACAACGACCCCAACCGCGCGAACGGACTGCACAACATCCTCTATCGGTGTCCGCACTGCGGGAAGGAGTTCATGATGGACTCGAAGGGGACGCGGCTCTGGTGCGGTGCCTGCGGCAAGGCATGGCAGATGGATCCGCTGTCCGTCCTGCACGCCGAGAGCGGCGAAACGGAATTTTTGTACATTCCCGACTGGACGGCATGGGAGCGGGAGGGCGTCCGCCGCGAGGTGCGGGAGGGGACGTACCGTTTTGAGGCGGACGTCACCGTGCATACGCTGCCCAATGCCAAGCGGTTTTACGATCAGGGCATGGGAAAGCTCATTCAGACGTGCGAGGGAACGCGCATTCTCTGCACGGCATACGGCGAGAAGCGCGATTTGTACTGGGCGGGGACGGAGCTGGAGAGCGTCCACATCGAATACGACTATCCCTATCGGAAGGACAAGTACAAGAAGAACATCTTCGGGGACTGCATCGACATTTCCACCCACGACGACAGTTACTGGCTGCACCCGGTGGGGCTGCGCGATCAGCTGACCAAGATTTCCTTTGCGACGGAGGAGATCTATCTCCTCGCCAAGGAAAAGGTCAAAGAGCGCGGGAAAAAGGAATGACGGAATAAAAAACTTCATCGTGCAAGGGCGCGCCCGTCTGCATGGAATGCAGACGGGCGCGCAGAGCGTCCTGCCGTCTGCTTGACTTTTTGCGGAAAACGTGGTAGAGTGGTCGGACGGAAACAACGGGAAAACCGTGCAGGAAAGACAAAAGATCTTCACAAAGGCGGAAAGCGTGCTCTATCTCTGGATTTTTCTCATCATCGTCGGACTTGTCCTGCTGGTCAAGGGGGCGGACTTCTTTGTGGACGGCGCGGCGGGAATCGCAGGCAAGTGCCGCATTTCGCCGCTCGTCATCGGGCTTACGGTGGTGGCGTTCGGCACGTCCATGCCCGAACTTGCGGTGTCGGTGACGTCCGCCGCGACGGGGTCGACCGATCTGTCCATCGGCAATGTCGTGGGCAGCAACATCGCGAACATTCTGCTCATTCTGGGCGTCTCGGCGCTCATCTGCAAACTGCCCGTGCGGCGCGCTTCGCTCGTGCTGGACATCCCCGTTCTGCTCCTTGCGAGCGTCCTGCTCATCGGACTTGGCATCTGGGGGAGTGCGCTCTCGTGGTGGGACGGACTCATCTTCCTCGCCGTATTTGTCGTCTATATGTTCATCCTGCTGCGCGGCGCGCGCAAAGACCCGCAGCCCGTCGAAGCGGAAAAGCCGCCCGTGTCCCGTCTCGGGATATGGTATGCGCAGAAAAAGACGCGCATCTGGTTCCTCATCGTGCTGACGATTGTGGGCCTCGGCATGGTCGTCGGCGGCGGGACGCTGCTCGTCGAGGGCGCCAAGTATGTGGCGCGGAAGGCGGGCATGTCCGAGCGCGTCATCGGGCTCACGGTGGTCGCGGTGGGGACGTCTCTCCCCGAGCTGGTCACTTCGGCGGTGGCGGCGGCAAAGAAGCAGACGGACATCGCCGTCGGCAACATCATCGGAAGCAATATTTTCAACATTCTGTTCATTGCGGGCATTTCCTCGCTCGTCGCTCCGCTCGAGTTCCGTCTGACGGATAACCTCATCGACGCACTCGTCGCGCTTGCGGCGGCACTGCTGCTCTACTGGCTCGCCATGTTCGACAAACATCGTCTGGGAAGGGTCGCGGGCATCGTGTTCCTGTTGGGATATGCCGCGTACTATGTCTACCTCTTCCTTCCCGCGTAAAGGAGATCGTTGTGAAAGAACTCATGTCCTGCATGAAAAAGTACAGGACGGAGGCCGTCCTGGCGCCTCTTTTCAAGCTGTGTGAAGCGTGTATGGAACTGCTCGTCCCGCTCGTCGTCGCGATGATCGTGGATGTGGGCATCGCGGCGGGGGACGTCTCGTATATCGTCGGCCGCTGTCTCATCCTGGTCGCGTTCGGCGTGGCGGGGCTTGCGTTTGCCCTCACGGCGCAGTTTTTCGCGGCAAAGGCGGCGGTGGGCACGTCTGCTCTGCTCCGTCAGCGCCTCTTCGACAAACTGCAGTCCCTCTCGTACACGCAGATCGACGACCTCGGCACCGCGACCATGATCACCCGCATGACGAGCGACGTCAATCAGGTGCAGTCGGGCGTCAATATGACGCTCCGCCTGCTGCTGCGCTCGCCCATCGTCGTGTTCGGCGCCACCGTCATGGCGTTCGTCGTCGATTGGGCGGCGGCGCTCGTCTTTGTCGCCGTCACGCCGCTCCTGGCGGCGGCCGTCGTCGGGATCATGCGCGCCACCGTCCCCATGTACAAAAAAGTACAGGGCAAGATGGACGGCGTCTATCTCGCCACGCACGAAAATCTCGCAGGCGTCCGCGTCATCCGCGCCTTCTGCAAGGAGGAGGACGAGAAACGCGAGTTCGCCCGCCGCAACGCCGAGCTCCGCCGCGAACAGAAGCTGGCGGGGGGCATTGCGGCGCTCACCAACCCCATTACCTATGCGCTCGTGAGCGTTGCCTCCATTGCCCTCGTCTGGGTGGGCGGCTATCGCGTGGACACGGGCGTCTTATTGCAGGGCGACGTCATCGCGCTATATAGCTATCTCTCCATCATTCTGGTGGAGCTCGTCAAGTTTGCCAATCTCATCTTCACCGCGTCCAAGGCGATCTCCTGCGAGAAGCGCATCGAGGCGGTGCTGGCAAAAGAGGGCGAGCCCTCCGTCCTCGCGCCCGAACGGGAGAGCGCGGAGGCGGGGGCGGACGCGCCCGCGTTCGCATTCGAGGACGTGACGTTTGCCTATCACGGCGGCGGCGCGCCCGCGCTGCACAACATTACGTTCTCGGCGCGGCGGGGCGAGACGGTGGGCATTCTGGGCGGCACGGGGTCCGGCAAGACGACGCTCATCAGCCTGCTGCCCCGCTATTATCCCGCAAGCCGCGGCACGGTGCGCCTGGCGGGACAGGACGTCAACCGCATTCCCGCGGAAGAGCTGCGCGAGCGCGTGGCGGTCGTGCCGCAGAAGGCCGTTCTCTTCAAGGGGACCATCCGATCCAATCTTCTCTGGGGCAGAGGGGACGCCTCGGACGAGGAGCTTTTGCAGGCCGCCCGCATTGCGCAGGCCGAGGACGTCATCGCCGCCAAGGGCGGGCTGGACGCGGAGATCGCGCAGGAGGGCAAAAACCTCTCGGGCGGACAGCGGCAGCGGCTCACCATTGCGCGGGCGCTCGTGCGCCGTCCCGAGGTGCTCATTCTGGACGACAGCTCCTCCGCGCTCGACTACGCCACGGACGCGCGTCTGCGCAAGGCGCTCTCCGCGCTCGACGCCACCGTCATCGTGGTGTCCCAGCGCATCGCCTCGGTGCGGCACGCCGACAAGATCGTCGTGCTGGACGACGGCGGCATGGCGGGGATCGGCTCGCATGGAGAACTGCTTGCCTCCTGCGAGGTCTATCGCGAGATCGCGGCTTCGCAGGAAAAGGAGGGGACGCTGTGAACAGGAAGAAACTTCCCGTCGGACAGACGACGTCCGCCCGTCCCGAAGGACGGGAGGGGCAGACGGCCCGCCGTCGCGCGCTCGGCAAGCACGAGACGATGCGCGGCATTGCGCGCTATCTCAAACCATATCTGCCGCTGCTTGCGCTCACTGTGCTGTGCGCGCTCGTGACGGTCGCGGCGCAGCTCGCCGTGCCCTATTTCATCGGGCGCGCGGTGGACTGCATCGTCGGCGCGGGCGAAGTGGACTACGACGCGATCTTCCGCATTTTCGCCGCCATCGGCGGCTGCATTGCGGCGGCATTCGTTGCGCAGTACCTCATGAGCCTCATCAACAACCGCGTGGTCTATCACGTCCTGTATAAGGTGCGTCTGGACACCTTCGCGAAGTTCCAGCGCCTGCCGCTGAAATTCCTCGACGCCCACCCGTACGGCGAGATCTCGGGCATCGTCCTCACGGACGCCGAACAGTTTTCCGACGGTCTGCTCCTCGGATTCACGCAGCTGTTTACGGGCGTCGTCACCATTCTCGGCGTGCTCGTCATCCTGTTTTTGCTGCGCTGGGAAGTCGCGCTCGTCGTCGTGCTCGTCACGCCGCTCTCCCTCTTTGCGGCAAAGTTTATCTCCTCGCACACCTATAAGACCTTCCGCCGTCAGGCGGAGGTGCGCGCCGAACAGACGGCGTTCATCGACGAGGCGATCGGAAACCTCAAGGTCGTCAAGGCGTACACGCACGAGGACGAAAACACCGCATTCTTCGCGGAGCAGAACGAGGAATACCGCAAGTGTTCGCTTCGGGCGGTGTTCTTCGCCTCCACGCCCAACCCCGTGACGCGCTTCGTCAACTCCCTCGTCTATGCGGGCGTCGCGCTGACGGGCGCCATCCTCGCCATCTCCACGGCGGGAACGGCGGCGGTGTTCACGGTGGGCGCGCTCACCACCTGCCTTTCCTACTGCAATCAGTACACCAAGCCCTTCAACGAGATCACCGAGGTGCTTGCGGAATTTCAGAACGCGCTCGCCTGCGCGGGGCGCATCTTCGCCCTGCAGAACGAGGAGGAACAGCCCTCCGACGCGGGCAAGACGCAGCTCGGCAGGGCAAAGGGCGAGGTCTCGCTCACGGACGTCTGTTTTTCCTACCGCCCCGAGCAGAAACTCATCGAGCACTTCAACGTGCAGGTGGGGGCGGGCAGGCGCGTCGCCATCGTCGGCCCGACGGGCTGCGGCAAGACGACCATCATCAACCTGCTGATGCGCTTTTATGACACCGACAGCGGCAGCGTCGCGGTGGACGGGATCGATGTGCGCGATATGACGCGTACGTCTTTGCGGAAAAATTACGGCATGGTGCTGCAGGAGACGTGGCTCAAGCACGCCACCGTGCGCGAAAACCTGTGTATGGGGCGTCCCGACTGCACGGAAGAGGAGATGATCGCCGCGGCGCAGGCGGTACACGCGCACGGCTTCATCCGCCGTCTGCCCAAGGGGTATGACACGGTGATCGGCGGCGAAGGCTCGCTCTCCGAGGGACAGAAACAGCTCCTGTGCGTGGCGCGCGTCATGCTCTGCCGTCCGCCCATGCTCATTCTCGACGAGGCGACGAGCAACATCGACACGCGCACCGAGCACCTCGTGCAGGACGCCTTCGCCCGTCTCATGGAGGGCAGGACGTGCTTCATCGTCGCGCACCGCCTCTCCACCATCAAGAATGCCGATCTCATCCTCGTCATGAACGCGGGGAAGATCGTCGAGCAGGGGACGCACGAACAGCTCCTGGCAAAGGGCGGTTTTTACGCACAGCTCTACAACGCACAGTTCTGACCCGCGGACGGGGATCCTGCCGCGGCGCAGGCGCGGCAGAGCGCGGGAAACGGCAGAGATTGGGAAAAAGGCGCGCGGCGCACCCGAAGAGGTGCGCCGCGCGCTTTACATTTGATTGCGACTGTGGTACAATGCTCCACATGAGAGAACCGCGAAAAAACGAGAAACACCTACATTTCCGCCGCAGGCTGGGCAACGGCGCGCAGCTCGTGCTGGTCGGCGTGCTGACGGGCGTCTTTGCGGGGGTGCTCGTCACCCTCTATACCGTGCTCGCCTCGATGGCGGAGGAGTTCTCGCGCGGATACTACGGATTTTTCCGCGACAATCCCGCCTTTGTCCCGCTTTTGTTCCTGGCGCTCGCGCTGGGCGCGGTCATTGCGGGCGGGATCGTGCGCTTTCTGCCCTACATCCGCGGGAGCGGCATTCCGCAGACGGAGGGCTCCATGCGCGGGCTCATGCGTTTTTCCTGGTATCGGTCGCTGACGGGCATGTTCGCCGCCAGTCTTTTGTGTATCTTTCTGGGGCTTTCGGCTGGCTCGGAGGGGCCTTCCATCCTCATCGGCGGCAGTGCGGGCGCGGGAACGAGCGAGACGCTCCGCCGCAGTGCGCTCATCCGCCGCTATCAGGTGACGGGCGGCGCCTGCGCGGGACTTGCCGTCGCCTTCAACGCGCCGCTTACGGGCATCGCCTTCGCCCTGGAGGAGGGTCAGAAGCGCTTCACGCCCGAGGTGTTCGTCTCCTCCTTCGTCTCGGTCGCGGCCGCCGTCATCGTGCGCAACGTGCTGTATGCGGGATTCCGCCTTCCCGTCGGCGCCTACTTTACGACGTTCTCCTTCGCGCAGGCGGATATGCTTGCGCCCATGTTCTACGTCTACGTCGTCTTTGCCGCCGTCCTCGTCGCGCTTGCGGGCGTCGCCTTCTATTATGCCCTCTTCGCGGCGAAAAAGCTCTTTGCCGGAATCCGGTTCTGGAAGGGCGTCGGGAAATTTCTGATTCCCTTCCTGCTCGCGGGCGCGGCGGGACTCGTCACCGCCAACGTGATGGGCGGGGGACACGCCTTCATCGCCTCCCTCGGAAGCGGCGCGTCGGGCGTGGAGCGCGTCTTTTCCTCTCCGCTCTGGGCGACGCTGCTCATTGTCTTTTTCCTGAAATTCTGCGTCACCGTGTTCAACATGGGCGCAGGCGTGCCGTGCGGCGCATTCATTCCCATGCTCGCCATCGGTGCGGGCGCGGGGGCGCTCGTCAGCCTGCTCACCGCGCGCATGGGGATGCCCGCCGCCTATGCCGACGCCCTCATCGTCATCTGCATGGCGGTGTTCTTCACCACCCTCGTGCGGGCGCCCGTCACGGGCGTGCTGCTTACCGTCGAACTCACCTGGAACTTCGCCTTTTTGCTCCCCGCGCTCATCGGCGTGGCGGCAGGCTATCTCATCGGCGACGTCTTCCGCCTCAAACCCGTCTATGACCGCCTTCTCGAGGACATGCTCGCCGAGGGCGGCGTCGGCAAGACGCGCCCCTTCGCCGCGGAATATGCCGTGACGGCGCACAGCCCCGCCGCAGGCAGGACGCTGCGGGATGTCCTTCTTCCCGCCGACGTGCGCATCACGCGCGTGCGGCGCGGGGAAAAACTCTTTATCCCCGACGGGAACACGGCGCTCCTTGCGGGGGACACCGTCCTCGCCGAAGGCGATCTGGAGGAAAACAGCGATGCGCCCGTCCAGCTTGCCGAGATTCTCGGTGCGCCGAAGGACGCGCAAAAATCGGCAAAACCGTGATTCTCCGCGCGGAAGGCTTTTGGCGGCGGAAGCGCGTAGCCTTGCGGAATTGCAACAAAAACGGCGGAACATAAGCGTTCTTCTCATAGGGATTTTTTAGGAACTATAAAAGGATAGCAAAAATTTTTTGCTATCCTTTTCTTTTTGCTTTGCAAACACACGACTTAACAGGGTTAAGTATAGTGTGCTACACTTTTGAAAATCTTTCCGCAAAGATTAACAACTCGATAAATTGGAATTTGTAAAACATCGTTCTATTTTGCTGCATCTAATAATTCAACCAATTCGCTAATTTCTTCTTTGGTGCATTCAACTTCAATAATCTCTTGACCCTTAATGTTGCGTCCCAAAGGAGAATAAATGATTATGTGCTCTTCGTGTAAAGCAAAGTCGTATTTTCCAATTTCTACAAGGTATATATACTCGGGATAGAAAGGCACCGTTTCCGGTATGGGCTTGCCGTCTATAGAATTTACCAATTTTTCAAAAAACACAGAATCTTCTACAGGTAATTTCTCCTCACCCCTTTTTACCGTAATCTTTGGAGTTGTGTTTGGGTAATCGAAATACACCTTGCCGTCTTTGGTGCCGATTTCAATGGTTGATAAACTGCATCCTGCCAAGGAAAGAAGCATTGTGGACATCAAAATAATAGCGAAGATCTTTTTCATACAAATAACCTCCTCGTCAAATTCTTATTTATCGGTGAGTTTATTGTACCACAAATTAATATTTTATGCAACTTGCTATGCGTGGCAAAAGAAAACTCGACTTTTGATAAGTCGAGTTTTATAATTTATTAAATTTAAATCCCTATGAGTGACGCCCTTATCCGTCGTTTTTTGTATATTGCGGGGAAAAGCGGGGCATAATAGCGATGTAAGGGAGGAGAAAGCATGGACTTTACCAAGACGCAGACCTTTCACAATCTCGCAAGAGGCTTTGCGGGAGAATGTCAGGCGGGCATGCGGTACCAACTTACGGCAAAAGCTGCAATGAAGCAGGGGTATGAAGTTCTTGCGGACACCGTCCGCACCATCGCGAAGAATGAGACCAATCATGCAAAGGTATTTTTCGAGGCGATCTTACAGAACGCGGGGAGCTGTGACGATGTGCACATCGATGCGCATTATCCCTTCCATGCGGGGACGCTGGAGGAAAACCTGCGGTTCGCGATGCAGGACGAGCAGTCGGAAGCGGAGGAGCTCTATCCGACGTTCGCAAAGATTGCGCGGGAAGAGGGGTTTGCGCAAATTGCGCTCAAATTCGAGCAAGTGGCAAAGGTGGAGAGCCATCATCGGGTCATCTTTGACTATCTTGCCGAGGCGTTCAAGGACGGCTCTCTCTATTCTGCCGACCGCCCGATGCTGTGGATTTGTTCCGAATGCGGGTACATGCATACGGCCAAAGAGGCATGGAACATCTGTCCTCTTTGCGGCGCGTCGCAGGGAGAAGTCCAGGTTCATCTTCCCTTCGCAAAGGACAGCCTGTGATCGGTTTTGAACAGGCTGTCAAAGGGAGGAAACGATGAAGAATTCCAATCAGAAGACGTCCGGCGCGAAGAACGCCAAGAACACGCAGAATTCCAAGGCGAAGAACTGCTCGAAGTCCTCGCCCGAAAACTGTGACTGACGTCAGAAAGCGTGTGCTCGGAAAGGGCGCGAAGATGCGTTCGGAGGAGGACGCGCTGGGCAGCTATACGGGAGTGGATGATTCCGATCCCCATGAAACGCCTGTCCAGGACGCCGATGACCTCTGAATTGCACGGGGCGGGAATTTCCCGCCCCTTATTTTTTTGCTCCGAAGTTGTAAATCGCGGCAAAACATGGTATAATTCTCATGTACCGTTCCGAAAAATATGCGCCCGCTGTTCCCTTTTGCCCCCGTGCGCACGCCGCACACCGACAGATCTGCGGGCGCAACGCAGTACGAACGCAGAGCCCCCGACAGGCGTGCGAGCGCACCAACAGATTTTCGGGCTTGCGCGGCGCAAGGCGGCTGTCTGCGCGGCGGAAGGGGGCGGAATGTGAAAATTCACTTGTTTTTCACGGCGCAGACATTTCATGTTCGGCGGTACGGAATATAATGCATATCAATAAATTTCATTGTGTCGGTGTGTTGCGGGGAGTTCCGCAGGCATGGCGGCAGAGGACAAAAAAGAGGATCTCAAAGACCCAAAGGAGCATCGTATGAAAAAGATCGCAGCGGGAGTTGCAAGTCTGATTCTTGCGGGGTTGACCGTGGTATCGCTCGCGGGGTGCAACCTGTTTTCCGCGGGGAAAGCGGATACCAATTATCCTTCGGACGTCGCGGACGAGGAGGGAGGATACGGTTCGGCGGAGAGCTGGCTCGCGGCGCAGCAGACGCCCTCGACATACGAGCGTCGGCTGTACGAGGAGGCGGTGGAGAGCGGGGGTTTCAACGGGACGTACTATGAATTTCTCGCCTCGATGGGGCTTTCGTCGGAGGACGATACCGCGGCCGTCAACCGTGCGCTCTGCAGTGCGGTCGCGATCGAAGTGGTCTACACGCTGAACGGGACGCAGATCGCGTCGGACGGCTCGGGCGTCATCTATTCGCTCGACAAGGACGCGGGCGTCGCGTATGTTCTGACCAACTATCACGTTGTGGCGCAGGCGACGGGACGGGGGCTCTTCGGGAGCGGAACGACCACCGACTGGGATTCGGCGACGGTCACGCTCTACGGCGGGCAGACGATCGAAGCCGCGCGCGGGGACATGACCGTGCGCTATGTGCGCGGCAGCAACGACGGGACCGATCTCGCGGTGCTGCAGATCACGTCGGACGTGCTGACGCAGAGCGATGCCGCTGCGGCGACGTACGCGCAGCCCGTTCTCGGCGAAGAGGCGTATGCCATCGGCAATGCGGAGGGCGAAGGGATCTCGGTCACGCGGGGCGTGGTCTCCAAGCTCTCCGAGAGCATCACCATTTCGGCGGCGAACGACTATCAGTATGTGACGTTTGACGCCATCCGCACCGATGCGGCGATCAACCAGGGCAACTCGGGCGGCGGGCTCTTCAACGAGCGCGGTGAACTGCTCGGCATCGTGACGGCGCGGCGGGAACAGACGGCGGGCGGCACCAGCGTGGACGGCTTCGGATATGCCATTCCCATGGAGGACGTCGTTTCGGTGCTTTCGTCGCTCGGCTGTCCTGCGCCGGAGGCCTCCTCGGCGACGGGCGACACGCAGTCGCGCGTCCTGCTCGACCGCACGGCGGCGGTGGCGCGCGCGGCAAGCAGTGCCGTCACCGTGGTCGGCGATGACGGAGAGGGCTCGGGCGTCATCTACGACCTCGACAGCGCGTCGGGAAGCGCGTACATCCTCACCAATTATCACGTCGTGTACGCCGCTTCCTCGGCGACGGGGATCAGTTCCTCCATCACGGTCTATCTGTTTGAGGACACGCAGGAGAGCACGCCCATTTCCGCGGCCTATGTCGGCGGATCGTCCGAAGAGGACATCGCCGTGCTCTCCGTCACGGACAGCGATGTGCTCGCGTCCGCTTCCGCCGCGGAGGCCGTCGCCGCCGATGCGCATTCCCTCACCGTGGGCGAGGACGTCTTTGCCGTCGGAAATGCGGGCGGCGCGGGGCTCTCCGTGTCCTACGGGGTGGTCTCCGTCTCCGGGGAGAACATCCTCGTGGAGTCCGCCGACGGCAAGAGCACGCTCACGATGTACGCGATCCGCACGGACGCCGCCGTCAATCACGGCAACTCGGGCGGCGGGCTCTTCAACGAGATGGGCGAGCTGATCGGCATCGTCAACGCGCGCTCCGACGCGGACGGCGTCGTCGCGTTCGGGTATGCCATTCCCGCCAACCGCGCGCTCCTCGTCGCGCAGAACATCCTCGACAACGCAGAGCACGCCGACGGTGCCGTCTGCGCTTCGCTGGGCGGCGTGTCCGTCTATACGGCGCAGTCGCGCGCGTTCTTCGACGAGCAGACGGGAAAGACCTATCTGGAGGAAAAGGTCGTCGTGCGCGGCATCTCCTCGTCGGGCGCCGCCGCGGAAATGGGCCTCGATGTGGGCGATACGCTCGTCACGGCGGCCGTCGTGCGCAACGGTCAGACGGTGTATTCGCTCGCCGTCACGCGCGTGGATATGCTGGGCGAACTGCTCTATGCAGTGCGCCTCGGCGATACGCTTTCGCTCACCGTCTCGCGGGACGGCACACTGCAGAAGCTCTCCTATTCCTTTGACAGCACGCAGGATTTTGCGGAAGTCGCGTGAGGCCGTCGGCCGCGGCAGGAGCCGAACGGCAAAACAGACTCAAAAGAACGATCTGAAGCGGACAGACAACAGACGTCGGAAGGGGCGGCGGGCGCAAACTTGCGCCCGCCGCCCCTTGTTCGGAAAACGAAAAATGCGCACGGCGGAGAGCCGTGCGCAGTTGGAGCAGGAAACGGGAGTCGAACCCGCCAGAATCAGCTTGGGAAGCTGACGCCATACCGCTAGGCGATTCCTGCACGTTGTTTTCTTATTATATCCGATCGCCCGCATTCTGTCAAGCGCTATTCTGCGGTCGGCGGGAAAATTTTTCGCACATTCAAACAAGTTGCCTATTTTTCGGAAGTATGGTATAATTTCCCGCATGAAGGTGTTTGCGATCAGCGATCTGCACCTCTCGGGGCTCAAGGAAAAGCCGATGGATATTTTCGGCGAAGTCTGGGAGGGGCATTTTGAAAAAATAGCCGCCGACTGGCGGGAAAAGGTCTCTTCCGAGGACGTGGTGCTTCTCGGCGGGGACACGTCGTGGGGGATGAAACTCGAAGAGGGCATGTACGACGTCGCGCGGCTTGCGCCGCTGCCCGGGAAGAAGGTCTTTATCCGCGGCAATCACGACTATTGGTGGAGCGCCATTTCGCGGGTGCGCGCGCTTGCGCCGGACGACACCTTCTGTTTTTTGCAGAACGACTGCGTGAAGATCGGGCCGTACATCGTTGCCGGCTCGCGCGGCTGGACGAGTCCGGGAAGTCCCGACTTCACCGAGCACGACGAAAAGCTCTATCTGCGCGAAGCGGAGCGCTTCCGTCTTGCCTTTCAGGAGGTGAAGAAGGTGCGCGAAGAGGGGGACAAGCTGATAGTGCTCATTCACTATCCGCCCTTCAACATCAAGAAGGAGGAGACGCTCTTCACGCGGCTTTTTGACGAGAACCGCGTGGACAAGGTGGTGTTCGGACATCTGCACGGCGCGGGATTTTTCCCGCTTAAAAGCGTGCGCGGGCAGACGGAGTATTATCTCACGTCCTGCGACAAGGCAAATTTCCGCCTGACGCAAATTTATTGATGTCAAACCCTTGCCTTTTGCAAATGCGTATGCTATAATAGCGGCGTAAACGGATCTTTAAGAGCGGCACTGCGATGCCGACAAGACGCTCGTTTCGCTCAATTTTCGGAGACAACGATCTTGCGGCACGCCCGTAAGGTCGTTTTTTTATGGAGAAAAGAGTATGACCGATTCACACGTCATCATGGATGCGGACGGAATGCGCCGTACGCTGGTACGGCTTTCGCACGAGATCGAAGAGCGCAACGAGGGCTTTGCGGACGTCGTGCTGGTGGGCGTCAAGCGGGGCGGCGAAGTCGTCGCGCGGCGGCTTGCCGCGCTCATCGAAGGCGCGGGCCGCGGCGAAGTCCCCTGCGCGGGCCTGGACATCACCATGTCGCGGGACGATCTCGTCTCGGCGTTCATTCTGCCCGACGCGCAGAAGAACGACCTCGGGTTTCCGCTCGAAGGCAAGACGGTCGTGCTGTGCGACGACGTCCTGCACACGGGGCGCAGCGCGGTGGCGGGCATCGAGGCGCTCTTCCGCCTGGGCAGACCGTCGCGCATTCAGCTTCTCGTGCTGGTCGACCGCGGCGGCAGGGAGCTGCCCGTGCGCGCCGACTATGTGGGGAAGAACGTTCCCACCTCCCGCGAGGAGTATATCGAAGTGCATTTCAAAGAGTTGGGGAGCGAAGATTCGCTGACCATTACAAGGAGATAACCATGCTGAAACGAAAGGACGTCCTGGGGCTTTATGACATGTCCGCGGAGGAGATCGACGAGATCCTCACCGTGGGCATGAGCATGAAAAAGCTCTTAAAGCAGAACATCAAGAAGCTGCCGCACCTGCAGGGCAAGTCGGTGACGACGCTCTTCTATGAGAACAGCACGCGCACGCGCAGTTCCTTCGAGCTGGCGGCGAAGTACATGGGCGCGCACGTCGTCAACATTACGGCGGCGTCCTCCTCGGTGCAGAAGGGCGAGACGCTCGTCGACACGGGCAAGACGCTGGACGCGATGAAGAACGACGTCATCGTCATCCGCCATCCCATGGGCGGAGCGCCGCGGCTGCTCGCGCGCACCGTCAAAGCGCACGTCGTCAACGCGGGCGACGGCATGAACGAGCACCCTTCGCAGGCGCTCCTCGACATGCTCACGATGCGGGAAAATCTCGGCGAACTCAAGGGGCTCAAAGTCGCCATCCTGGGCGACATCAGCCATTCGCGCGTCGCCAAGAGCAACCTCTTCGGCCTCACGAAGATGGGCGCGGAGGTCACCATGTACGCGCCGCGGACGCTGCTCCCCACGGGGATCGAGCGTATGGGCGCCAAGGTGTGTTCCTCCCGCGAGGAGGCGGTGGACGGCGCCAACGTCGTGATGGGACTGCGCATCCAGCTCGAGCGCCAGCACGCGGGCAACTTCCCCTCGCTCGGGGAATATGCGCGCTTCTACGGCGTCAACGAACAGATCATGAAATACGCAAAACCGGGCGCGCTCGTCATGCATCCCGGCCCCGTCAACCGCGGCGTGGAGCTCACGAGCGGACTCATCGACGGCGCGGCGTCCCGCATCGAAGAGCAGGTGCTCTCGGGCATCGCCGTCCGCATGGCAATTCTCTTCTTGCTGACAAAGGAGGAAGTATGATCATCCATAATGCAGACGTCGTCCTCGCCGACGGCGTCAGGAAACTCGATCTTCGCATCGAAAACGGCAAGATCGCCGAGATCGGCCAAACCCTCAGAGGCGACGGACTTGACTGCACGGGCCTTACCGTGTTCCCGGGGCTCATCGATATGCACGTCCATCTCCGCGAGCCGGGGTTCGAGAAAAAAGAGGACATCGCCTCGGGCAGCGCGGCGGCGGTCAAGGGCGGATTCACGCAGATCTGCTGTATGCCCAACACCCGTCCCGTGACCGATAATAAGGTGGTCGTCTCCTACATTCTGAACCGCGCACGCGAAGTGGGACTGTGCAAAGTGCATCCCATCGGCGCGATCACCGAAGGCCAGAAGGGCGAAAACCTCGCCGCGATCGGCGCCATGAAGGCGGCGGGCGCGGTCGCGCTTTCGGAGGACGGCAAGAGCGTCGCCAATACCAACCTCATGGCAAACGCCATGCTGTATGCGGCGGACTTCGGACTGAAATGCCTTTGCCACTGCGAGGACGCGTCGCTCGTGGACGGCGGCGTCGTCAACGAGGGGTATTATTCCACGCTGACGGGGCTCAAGGGGAGCATCCGCGCGGCGGAGGACATCATGATCGCCCGCGAGATCTGTCTTGCCGAGAGCCTTTCGCTGCCCGTGCACATCTGCCATGTCTCGACGTACAGCGGGGTACAGCTCATCCGCGAGGCGAAGGCGCGCGGCGTGCAGGTGACGGCGGAGACCTGTCCGCACTACTTCACGCTGACGGACGAGGCAATCGCCTCCTTCGACACGAACACCAAAGTCAATCCGCCTCTGCGCGAGGAGAAGGACCGCCTCGCCATTCTCGAGGGACTGCGGGACGGCACGCTCGACTGCATCGTCACCGATCACGCGCCCCATCATTTCGACGACAAGAACGTGGAATACAACCTTGCGGCGTTCGGCATCAGCGGGCTGGAGACCTCGTTTGCGCTCTCCTATACGCAGCTCGTGAAGGGGGGCGTGCTGACGCTTCCCGAACTCGCGCGCAAGATGAGCGCCAATCCCGCGGCCGTGCTCGGCCTGCAGGGCGGAGAGATCGCCCTGTGCGCGCCCGCCGATCTCACGATCGTCGACCTCAACGAGGAATGGACGATCGACCCGAACGACTTTGTCTCCAAGGGCAAGAACACGCCCTTTGCGGGCAGGAGCGTGTTCGGACGGGTCAAGTACACCATCGTGGACGGCGAAGTAAAGTATCGGGAGGAACGCGCATGATCATCGACAAGCTCATCGAAAAAATCGTCGCCATGCAGAACCCCACCTGTGTGGGGCTGGACACGCAGCTCGGCTATCTTCCCGCGGAACTGCGCGAAGGGGTCACAACGTGCGAACAGGCGGCGGACGCCATTCTCGCATTCAACAAGGCGATCGTGGACAACGTGTGCGACATCGTCCCCGCGGTCAAGGTGCAGATCGCCTATTATGAACAGTACGGCGCGGCGGGCGTGGGGGCATTTCTCGCGACCGTCGCCTATGCAAAGCAAAAGGGACTCTTCGTCATTGCCGACTGCAAGCGCAACGACATCGGCTCGACGGCGGCGCGCTATTCGGCGGCCTATCTGGGCGAGACGGCGCTCGGCGATCGGACGGTCTCCGTGGCGGGCTGTGATTTCCTGACCGTCAATGCCTATCTCGGGACGGACGGCGTCGCGCCCTTCCTCGAGGACTGCCAAAAGTTTGACCGCGGGCTGTTCGTGCTCGTCAAGACGAGCAATCCCTCCTCGGGCGAGCTGCAGGATCTGCGGCTTGCGGACGGGCGTACCGTGTACGAGTGCATGGGGGACATGGTCGCGGGCTGGGGCAAAGACCTCATCGGGACGTACGGCTATTCCGCGGTCGGCGCGGTGGTCGGCGCGACGCATCCCGCCGAGGCAAAGATCTTGCGCGAGCGCCTCGGGAGCACTTTTTTCCTCATTCCCGGCTACGGCGCGCAGGGCGGAAACGCCGAGATGCTCAAAAACTGCTTTGACGAGAGCGGGCTGGGCGGCATCGTCAACAACTCGCGCGGGATTCTCTGCGCGTACCAGAAGAACGGCGGAACGTACTACGGCGCCGCGCGTGCCGCGTGCGTCGCCATGCAGAAGGACCTTGCGTCCGTCTTGGGGGAGATATGCGTGAAATAACGGCAACGGTGCTGGAAAACAAGCGCATCGCGGACGGGATTTATGCGTTGACGTTCGCTACCGACGAGGATATCCGCGTGCGCCCCGGGCAGTTCTGCATGATCGGCGTGGGCGGCTATCCGCTGCGTCGGCCCATCGCCGTGTGCAAGGCGGACGGCGAGCGCATCATGGTGTGTTACCGCGTCAAGGGCGGCGGCACGCGCGCGCTCGCGCGGGAGTATAAGATGGGCGAAAAACTGTCCGTCCTTCTGCCGCTCGGAAATGGATTTTTTGTCAGGGACGCCGAGAAAAAGGTCGCCGTCGTGGGCGGCGGCGTGGGAATCTTTCCGCTGATCGCGGCCATCCGCGAATACAGCAAGACCAGACAGGTGTACGCGTACATGGGATTCCGCAACCGCGCCTCCGTCTGCATGGAGTACGAAATGACGCGCGGCGAAAAGCTGGTCGTCGCCACGGACGACGGCAGCGTCGGATATCACGGCACCGGCGTGCAGGCGTTCATGCAGGATGTGGACACCGTAAAGCCGGACGTCGTGCTTGCGTGCGGGCCGACGCCCATGCTGCACGCGCTCAAGACTGCCATGAAGGGGCGCAAGATCCCCGTCTACGTCTCGCTCGAGGAGCGCATGGGGTGCGGCATCGGCGCCTGCCTCGTGTGCGTCTGCGAAAAGACGGACGGCGCGCACGCCCGTGTCTGTAAGGACGGGCCCGTGTTCGAGATCAACGACGTCGTTCTGTAAGGCAGAAAAAATCCTGTAAGGCAGGGAAAAGATGGAACAGGAGATCATTGCGGAACGCCAGAAGGGTGCGATCGCGGCGGGGATCGTCTCGCTGATCATCGCGGCGGTGCTGTGCGCCATGGTGATCGGAGTTGCCGACCGCATCGGGAGATATGTGTGGATCATGGGCGGCGCGGTGCTCGTCATCGACGTCGTGCTGGTGGTCATGACCGTGCGCACGATCGTGCGCGTGAGCCGGCTTCCCAAGGTGATCGCGGTGAGGGAGGACGACGTTCTCGTCTTTTTGGGAGAGCGGGTCAGATTTACGGCCATCGCGCAGATCGACTATCGGAATGCGCGCGGGCGTTACGGAATGATGAGCTGGGGCAAGCTGACGATCTTTGTGAATGACGGAAGGACGCTTCGCTGTGACTATGTGGCGGACGTCAACCGTGTCCATGACCGTATCATGCAGCTCAAATACGAATATTCGATCAAAGAGCTGGGCTGAACGATCGGCGTGTTCGGAAAGGAAGTGCGGGGACAATTCTCGGCAAGGGGAACAAGGAGTACAAAATGGCAGATTTAACGGTAGAACTGTGCGGGGTGACGCTGAAAAACCCCGTCATCCCCGCGTCGGGGACATTCGGGTTCGGGCGGGAGTTTGACGAGATCTATGACATCTCCTGTCTCGGCGGCGTGGCGACCAAGGGGATCGCGCTCGTTCCGTGGGGCGGAAATCCCGTCCCGCGCATCGCGGAGAGCCGCGGCGTCATTCTCAACGCCGTGGGACTGCAGAATCCGGGCGTGGAGAAATTCATCGCCGAAGATCTCGCGTGGCTCAGACAAAAGACGCGCGTCATCGCCAACGTGGTGGGGCGCACGATCGAGGACTATGAGGGCGTCTGCGCCAGGCTTGACGGGCTGGTGGACTTTCTGGAGCTCAACATCTCCTGTCCCAACGTCAAGTGCGGCGGCATGGCGTTCGGGATTCGTCCCGAGGCCATCGAGGAAGTCACCGCGCGCGCCAAGAAGCATTGTTCCAAGACGCCGCTCATCGTCAAGCTCTCGCCCAATGTGGAGAGCATCGCGGCCAACGCGCAGGCGGCACAGCGCGGCGGAGCGGATGCGCTCTCGCTCGTCAACACCTTCACGGGACTTGCCATCGACATCGAGCGCCGCCGTCCCGTTCTCGCCAACAACACGGGCGGCGTATCGGGGGCGGGGATCAAGCCCATTGCCGTGCGCATGGTGTACGAGGCGGCGCACGCCGTCAGGATTCCCGTCATCGGCATGGGCGGGATCACCTGCGCCGAGGACGCGGTGGAGTTCCTCATGGCGGGCGCGACGGCCGTCCAGGTCGGGACGCAGAACTTTACCGACACGCGCGCCTGCCCCAAGATCATTGCGGGGCTCAACGAGTGGTGCGATGCGCACAAGGTGGCGCGCGTCGCCGATCTCATCGACACATTGCAATTAAACGGATAAGGAGAGATTCGGAATGACGTACAAACAGAGATTTATTCGGTTTATGGTGGAGAACGAAGTACTGCTCTTCGGGGATTTCACGCTGAAGAGCGGCAGAAAGGCGCCCTATTTCATCAATGCGGGGAAGTACCGCACGGGGACGCAGATCGCGGCGCTGGGCGAGTACTACGCCGAGTGCTATCTGGAGCACAACGTAGACGCCAAGACGCTCGTCGGCCCCGCCTATAAGGGGATCCCGCTCGCCGTCGCAACGGCGATCGCACTTGCCAAGAACCACGGCGTGGACGTCGGGTTCTGCTTTGACCGCAAGGAGGTCAAAGATCACGGCGAGGGCGGCATGTTCGTCGGCGCACAGCTTGCGGCGGGGGACAACGTCTGTATCATCGAGGACGTCATGACGTCGGGCAAGGCGCTTCGCGAGATCCTGCCCAAGATCAGGAGCGAGGCAGACGTCAACGTGGCGGCCATGATCATCTCCGTCGACCGTCAGGAGAAGGGGACGGGCGAGAAATCCGCCGTTCAGGAGGCCTACGACGAATTTGGCGTGAAGGTATATTCCATCGTGACGATGGAGGACATCATCGCGGCCATCGAAGAGGGCGTCATCGAGGGCAAAGAGCACCTTGCGGCGATGAAGGCGTACCGTGCGCAGTACGGCGCCTGAGAAGGACAGGAATACAGCGCGGCGGCGACCGTTCGGTCGCCGCCGCGCTTGTTTGTTGTATGAGATCGTTCAGATACGCCCGAGGAGTTCGTCCACGGAGCAGTCGAAAAAGTGTGCAATGCGCACGAGGTTGTCCATCGACGGCGCCGACGTTCCCGTCAGCCAGTGATAGCAGACGCCCCAGGAAATTCCGGAGCGCTTGATAAAGGCGTACTGCGAGGTCTGCGTTTTTTCGAGCATTTTTCGCAAACATTCGCCGAAGGGCGGCACGGGGTTGTAGGGAACTTCCTCCCGCGGCTCTTCGCTCAGCCCGAGCAGAAAGTCGGCCGAACAGTGAAAAAAGGCGAGAAATGCAAGGAACGAGGGATAATTCGGCGCTCGTTTTCCCGTCAGATAGGAGGACATTTTGGAACTGCAGGTGTGCATCGCCTGCGCGAGCGTCGTCTGATTCAGCCCGCGCTCGTTCATCAGTTCTTTCAGGTTTTCCGAGAGTTTCGACAAATTTACCATAAATACGTCCTTTTTCTACAAAAAATTATCCTCTGAACTGAAAAAATTTGCTTGCATTCTTTCAGTTCAGAGGTTATACTGTTTTTGCAAGGGCAGAGCGCGCAGGCCCTGCAAGCGAAAAAGGAGAACAAAGGATACTATGAACGAAAGGGACGGCGGAAAAACGTATAAGATTGACGAAAAAGAGCTTTTGGAGGAGATTCTGCTTTTTTTGCGGGAGGATTTTTCCTGTACGATGGTACAGGAGGGCGGCAGAGGGCTTCTCACGTTTGAAAACGGACAGCGCTATCTTCTCACGGTGCGCGAGGTATAGGCGTGCCGCGCGAAAAAATGCGCCTTTGCGGGCGCATTTTTCGGAGGGTTTGCTCATACCATACCACTATGGAACAATACGGCAGGAGCAAACAGGAAGTATTTGCACAGACGGCAAGCGGCGAGGGCGGGCTTGCTCAGGCGGAGGCGGAGCGTCGGCTTGCGAAGAACGGGCGGAACGCGTTGCAGGAGGGGAAAAAGCGAAGCAAGCTCCTCCTGTTTTTTGCGCAGTTTGCCGATCTCATGACGATCATCCTCATTCTTGCCGCCCTGTTGTCCGCGGTGCTTGCGTTCGTGACGGGAGACAGGACGGAACTTGCCGACACGGGCATTCTTCTCTTTGTCATTCTGCTCAATGCCGTGGTCGGATTTTTGCAGCAGTACCGTGCGGACGCCGCGCTTGAAAAGTTGAAAAAGCTCTCGGCGTGCGAGGCAAAGGCGGTGCGCAGCGGCAAGGTCGTCAAGCTGGATGCGGAGACGCTCGTCGTCGGCGACGTGGTGGAGCTGGAAGAGGGCGACCGCATTCCCGCCGACTGCCGCGTTCTGGCGAGCGAGAACTTCCGCTGTGACGAATCCATGCTCACGGGGGAGAGCAAGCCCGCCAAGAAGTATGACTGCGTGGTCACGCGGACGGCGCTCTCGGCGCGGGCGAACACGGCGCATTTCGGCACGTTTTGTGTGGGCGGACGGGCGAGGTGTCTTGTCACGGCCTGCGGCATGGACACCGAGATGGGCAAGATCGCGCGCCTTCTGCACAAGAGCAAGCCTGCGCCCGCTCCGCTCGATAAGACGATCGCACGGCTCGGAAAAGTCATCACCGTTACCGTCATTTTAATTGCGCTTGCGCTGTTTATCGCCTCTCTGCTCGCGGGGAGGGTGAGCTTTCTGGAGAGCGTCATGAGTGCCGTCGCCGTGGCGGTCGCCGCCATTCCCGAGGGCATGGGCGCGGTCGTCACCGTCATTCTCGCGCTGGGAGTCCAGCGCATGGCGTCCTCGCGCGCCGTCATGCGGCGGCTGGGCGCCGTGGAGAGCCTGGGCGGATGCAGCGTCATCTGTTCGGACAAGACGGGGACGCTCACCGAGAACAAAATGACCGTCGAGGCGATCTGTACCGATTTTTTCTCTCCGCTCTCCGCGGAGGAGTCCTATTCGGGCACGATGCCGCAGCGGGAGCTTGTGCGCTGTATGCGCATCTGCCATACGGTAAAGGGGAGCGCGGGGGCGTATGTCGGCGATCCGACGGAGATCGCGCTCGTGGAGTACGCCGACCGCGTGGGGGACGGCACGAAGGCGGAGATCGCAGGCGGCACGCCCTTTTCCTCCGAGCGCAAGATGATGAGCGTCTATGCGCGCACGGAGGCGGGGACGCGGCTGTACGTCAAGGGCGGCGCGGACGTGCTGCTCTCCCGCTGTACGCGTATTCTCACGCCGACGGGCGAGCGCGCCATGACGGCGGCCGATCGGGAGGACATCCGCGCCCGCGTTACGCGGTTTTCGGGGAACGCCATGCGCGTGCTCGGCTTTGCGCGCGGGGAGACCCTGCGCGAGGAAGAACTCACTTTTCTCGGGATCGCCGCCATGCTCGACCCGCCCAAGCGCGGGGTGAAGGAGGCGGTCGCCGCCCTGCGCCGCGCAGGCGTAAGGACGGTGATGATCACGGGCGATTCTCCCGAGACGGCGTTTGCCATCGCAAAGCGCCTGGGCATCGCGCGGGGCCGCGGAGAGGTGGTCACGGGCGAGGAGCTCGACGAGATGGGCGAGGAAGAATTTTCCCGCCGCGCCGAGCGCTATGCCGTGTATGCGCGCGTCTCGCCCGGGCATAAACAGCAGATCGTGCGCGCGCTGCAGGCGGCGGGCGAGGTGGTCGCCATGACGGGGGACGGCGTCAACGACGCGCCCGCGCTCAAGTCCGCCGACGTGGGCGTGGCGATGGGCTCGGGGACGGACGTGACCAAAAATGCCGCCGACGTCGTGCTCACGGACGACAATTTCGCCACGATGGTGCGCGCGGTGGAGGAGGGGCGAAATGTCTTTTTCAACATAAAAAAGACGGTCTCCTTCTTCCTCTCCACCAACTTTGCGGAAGTGCTGTCCGTCTTTCTCGTCTCGCTCTTTTTGTGGCAGGCGGACTTTCTTACGTCCACCCAACTGCTCTGGGTCAACCTGATCACCGACTCGCTGCCTGTCGTGGCGCTCGGCGTGGAGCGCACCCGCGGCGCCATGGAACGCCCGCCCGTTTCGGACAGGGAGATCTTCTCCCCGCGCGCCATCTGCTCCATGCTCGTGTTCGGCGGAATGCTCTCCGCCCTCGTGCTCGCGCAGTTCTTCGTCTTTCTGCATGTCTACGGGAACGGCGTCGCCACCACGGCCGCCTTCCTCACCGTCTCCCTCTCCGAACTCCTGCACGTCTTCAACGTGCGCGCCGAGGACGGGAAACGCTCCTTCCGCGACCACTTCTCCAACCGCGCCCTCCTCGTCACCGTCGCGGTGGGCGTGGCGCTCAACGTCCTGCTCGTCGTCACGCCCGCCCTTTCGATCGCCTTCCGTCTCACGCCGCTTTCCGCCGTCCAGTGGCTGTGGGTCGCGCTCTGCTCGTGCGCCGTGCTCCCGCTCGGGGCGGCGTACCGCTTCGTCCTGCGCAAGGGGTCGGTCAGTAGGCGCAAAAGACGTATCCCGCTGCGCGGAAGTGCGCAATGATCGCGGGAAGCGCCTCTGCAGTCGCCGCGTGCGGCGCGCTGTCGTGCAGGAGCAGGACAACGGTGTTCTTTTTGCCCGCCGTGCGGATGCTCTCCCGGACGAGCGTCTCCGCGTCGGCGTTGCGGATCTCTTCGTCGCCGCATACGGCGTTCCAGCGCACGACTTTCAGACCGCGGTCGGAGAGTAGCTGCGTCTGGCGCTCGCGTGCCGCCGAGCCGCCGCCCGGAAAGCGGTAGACGCGGGGCGTGACGCCCGTCACGCGGCGGATGCAGTCGGCGCACTCTGCGACGTCGGCAAGCAGTGCCTCGTCCGAGGCATAGATCTGCGAATAGACGTGCGTGGCCGAGTGGATTCCGACGGTGTGTCCCTCGCGCACGATGCGGCGCAGCGTCTCTTCCCGCCCGTGTACGCGCGCGCTTACAATAAAGAACGTCGCCTTGACGTTCTCCTCCTGCAAGGTGTCGAGGATGCGGGCGGTGACGACGGTGCTGGGGCCGTCGTCGAAGGTGAGGTAGATGCGCTTTTCCTCGGCCAGGGCAAAGGTGGGCGAGGAGAGCACGGCGCGTGCGCCGAGGTGGGCGGCAAAGACGAGCAGCGCGGCGAGAAACACGACGAGCGGTACATACTTTTTCTGCATAATTTCAGCTTGGGTATTTTTGACAAAAATATTTACTTTTTCCCGAGGGTGTGTTATAATGTGCGTTGGACAGATGTGCGGGCGAGGACTGCGCACACAAGGGAGATAAGGAATATGATTGCAACAAGGATCTTCGGAAAGACGCAGGACGGGAGAGAGGTACTTGCGTTTGACTTCACCGACGGCGCGAACAAGGCGACGGTACTCAATTACGGCGGAATTCTGCAGAGCATCGTGGTTCCGGACAAGAACGGCAACCCGACGGATGTGCTGCTCGGATACAAGACCGTGGCGGAATACGAGAACAACGGCGGGTATCTCGGCGCGCTCATCGGCAGGTTCGGCAACCGCATCGGCGAGGGCAAACTCACGATCGACGGCACGACCTATCAGCTCTACTGCAACGACCGCGGCAACCACCTGCACGGCGGCAAGGTCGGCTTCAACAAGAAGATCTGGAAGCATGAAGTGGTGGGAGACGAGCTTCGGCTCTATCTCGTATCGCCCGACGGCGAGGAGAACTATCCCGGCACGCTCAAAGTGCGCGTCACCTATATCTTTGAAAACGGCGAACTGCGCATTCACTACTCCGCCGCGACGGACAAGAAGACGGCGCTCAACCTCACCAACCACGCCTACTTCAACCTGAACGGCGAGGGCGACGGAAGCATTCTCGACAACGTCCTCTGGATCGACTGCGACGAGATCACGCCCACCAATCCCACCATGATCCCCGTGGGCGGGTTCCGCAAGGTCGAGGGCACCCCCTTCGACTTCAACGTCCCCAAGCCCATCGGCCGCGACATCGACAAGGACGACGTCGACCTTCGGCAGGGCGGCGGCTACGATCACTGCCACGTCCTCAAAAACAAGTGCGGCGTCTATGCGAAATACGCCGTCGCCGAGAGCAAGAAGACGGGCATCCGCATGACCTGCCGCACCGATATGCCTGCCGTGCAGTTCTATGCGGGCAACGGTCTCCATCAGCAGGGCAAGACGGCCTATTACGGCACGCGCGCGGGCTTCTGCCTGGAAACGCAGATGATCCCCAACAACGTCAACGTTCCCGAGTATGCCGCAAAGGGCAGCTCCTTCCTCGCACCCGGCGAGGACTACGAATTCACCGCGTCCTATCAGTTCGACACGGTCTCCTGAGCGAGACGCCCCCCGTTTTTTCGGGCGCTCTCCGCGTAAAATACAATCCCAAGACGAGCCATCCCTTCCGGACGGCTCGTTTTTTTCGGGCGAAAGACGGGCGAAAGTCGGACAAGGGGACGGACAGAGGACGGGAAGAGACGGACGGAGAGGACAGACAAAAGACAGGAAAAAGGCGGGAAGAGAACGTGCGTGGCGGGGAAGAGCGGCCCTGTTTTTTCGGGTCGGGAAAAATTTTTCCGAGAAAATTTTGTCAACCACGTTTAATTTCGGGCAAATCGTTTTATATGATAGGTGACGAAAAAAAGCGAAGGTATTGACGTGAACGAGAAAAAGAAAGCGATGGAAGCAGAGGCGTCCGAGGCAGAAGCGAAGAAGGATGCGGCGGCGGAAGCGGCCGTTTCGGAGCAAGCCGAGGAGGCGGAGGAGAACGTTCCCGTCCGTCCGAGCTGTGAGCAGCTGCAGGCGGATCTGGAAAAGGCGCTCTCCGATGCGGAGGACTTCAAAAAGAAGTGGTACTCGGTCTCTGCGGAATATGAAAACTATCGTAAGCGTACGGCGTCTACCCGTTCGCAGGCCTATACGGAAGGGCGGAGCGATGTCATCGTGAAGCTCTTTCCCATTGCGGACAGTCTGGAGCGTGCGCTTGCCGCCTGCACGGACGAAAAGACCAAGCAGGGCATCGGCATGGTGATCAAGAACTTTGAAAAACTGCTGGAAGGCGAGCACGTGACGCCCATTGTTCCGATCGGCGAGCCGTTCGACGCCGCCCGCTGCGAGGCGATTCTCGCAGTCGAACCCAAAGAGGGGGAGGAGAGCGGGATCGTCAAAGAGGTCTACGCCAAGGGCTATGAGCAAAACGGCAAGATTCTTCGGTTTGCACAGGTTCTGGTCACAAAATAAAAAACATTCAAGGGAAACAGAAGGAGAATAGAAATATGGCTAAGGTTATCGGTATTGACTTGGGTACGACAAATTCCTGCGTGGCGGTGATGGAGGGCGGTGAGCCCGTCGTCATTCCCAACGCGGAGGGTTCGCGCACGACGCCTTCCGTCGTCGCATTCCAGAAGGACGGCACGCGTGTCGTCGGACAGGTGGCAAAGAACCAGGCGGTTGCCAACCCTGAAAAGACGGTCATCTCCATCAAGCGTAAGATGGGATCGGACTATAAAGTAAAGATCGACGACAAGTCCTATTCGCCGCAGGAGATCTCTGCAATGATCCTCTCCAAGCTGAAGGCGGACGCAGAGGCCTATCTCGGCAGCAAGGTGACGGACGCCGTCATCACCTGCCCTGCATACTTCACCGACGCACAGCGTCAGGCGACCAAGGACGCGGGCAAGATCGCAGGACTTAACGTGCTGCGTATCATCAACGAACCTACGGCTGCTGCGCTTTCTTACGGGCTTGACAAGGACAAGGAAAACAGCAAGGTCATGATCTACGACCTCGGCGGCGGTACGTTCGATGTCTCCATTCTTGAGATCTCGGACGGCGTCTTTGAAGTGCTTGCCACCAACGGCAACAACATGCTGGGCGGCGATGACTTCGACCGCAGGCTGATGGACTACATGGCGGAAGAGTTCAAGAAAGCGCACGGCGTCGACCTCACCAAGGACAAGATGGCGATGCAGCGTCTGAAGGAAGCCGCGGAAAAGGCGAAGATCGAGCTCTCCGGCACCATGTCGACGACGGTCTCCCTGCCTTTCATCTCCATGACGGACGCAGGCCCCGTTCACCTCGATATGGAGATCACCCGTCAGAAGTTCGAGGCGCTCATTGCGGACCTCGTCGAAAAGACGGCGGAACCCATGCGCCTTGCCATGAAGGATGCGGGCCTCACGTACAACGACATCGACAAGGTCATTCTTGTCGGCGGTTCGACGCGTGTTCCCTGCGTTGTGCAGAAGGTCAAACAGATCACGGGCAAGGAGCCGTTCAAGGGCATCAACCCCGATGAGTGCGTCGCGATCGGCGCAGCCATTCAGGGCGGCGTTTTAACGGGCGAAGTCAAGGACGTCCTTCTTCTCGATGTCATGCCGCTGTCTCTGGGTATCGAGACGCTGGGCGGCGTGTTCACAAGACTCATCGACAGAAATACGACCATCCCTGTCAAGAAGAGCCAGGTGTTCTCCACCGCGGCGGACAATCAGACGAGCGTGGAGATTCACATCCTGCAGGGCGAGCGTGAGTTCTGCCGCGACAACAAGACGATGGGCAGATTCATGCTGACGGGCATTGCTCCCGCTCCCCGCGGCGTCCCGCAGATCGAAGTCACCTTCGATGTCGATGCGAACGGGATCGTTCACGTCGAGGCGAAGGACCTTGCGACGGGCAAGTCCACGGACATCACGATCACTTCTTCGACCAACCTCTCGGAGGACGAGATCAACAAGGCGGTCAAGGAAGCGGAACAGTACGCCGAAGAGGACAAGAAACGCAAATCCAAGGTGGAGGCGCGCAACAAGCTGGACGGTCTCATCTTCTCGGTCGAGCAGACCATGAAGGAGGGCGGCGACAAGTTCACCGAAGAGGAGAAGAGCGAGCTCTCCGCGGCCGTCGAAGAGGCCAAGAAAGAGCTTGACGCCGACGATGAGGAGAAATACAACGCCGCATTCGAGACGCTTTCCTCCAAAGTGCAGCCCATCTTCCAGAAGATGTATCAGCAGGCAGCGGCCGACGCGCAGAACGCGCAGGGCGGTTCGGACAGCACGGACGGCGGCGATACGGAATTCCATCAGCAGTAAACGCGGACTGCATTCCCGCCGCGCATGAGCGCGGCGGGGCGCAGAAGCAGCACACTGCTTTCCGCAGGAAAAAAGCGCAAGCGGGGTTTCCCGCCCCCGCGCTTTTTTCGGCATGAAGGGGTACATCGTCGCTTTCGGCATTCCGGAAGAAATGTCCCCAAAATCAGGGTAACGCTATGGCAGAAAAGAAAAACTATTACGAAATTCTCGGCGTGAGCAAGGACGCGTCGGAGGACGAGATCAAGGCGGCGTACAAAAAGCTCGTCAAGCAGTACCACCCCGATCTTCACCCCGGCGACAAGCTCGCGGCCGAAAAGTTCAAGGAGATCAACGAGGCCAACGAGGTGCTCTCCGACAAACAGAAGCGCGCTGCCTACGACTATGAACAGGCTCATCCGGGTATGGGCGGCATGGGCGGAATGGGCGGCGGTGCCGGCGGCGGATTCTCCGGGTTCGGCGGCTTCGGCGACATCTTCGACAGCATTTTCCAGGGCTTCGGCGGAAGTGCCTCCGTCCAGCGCGACACGACGGGCGAGGACATCCAGCTCACGCTCTCGCTGAGCTTCATGGATGCGGCAAAGGGCTGCACCAAGGACATCTCCTATACGCGCAATGAGCCCTGTCCCACCTGCAAGGGGACGGGCGCAAAGGGCGGCACGGCAATGCGTACCTGCACGAAGTGCGGCGGCAAGGGCCAGGTTCGGTTTGCGCAGGACACCATGTTCGGACGCACCGTCCGCGTGGGCGCCTGCCCCGACTGCGGCGGCCGCGGCAAGATCATCACGGAGAAATGCCCCGACTGCAAGGGCAAGGGCTTCATCCGCCGCGAGACGCACATCAAAGTGGACATCCCCGCCGGAGCCGATACGGGTTCCTATCTGCGCAAGCGCGGCTACGGCCAGGCGTCGGCGGAAGGCGGCGCTTCGGGCGATCTCATCATCGTCATCCGCGTCGAGCCGCACCGCATCTTCCAGCGCAAGGGCATGGATCTCTATGTCGATCTGCCCATTCCGTTCAGCACGGCGGCGCTGGGCGGCACCGTCAAGGTCCCCGGCCTCGACAATACCTTTGACTACGTCATCCCCGAGGGAACGCAGTCGGGAACGACGTTCACCGTGCGCGGCAAGGGCATCAAGTCGCGCAGCGGCACGGGCAATCTCTATCTGCGCGTCTTCGTCGAAGTGCCGACCAAGCTCACGCGCGAACAGAAAAAGAAGATTCAGGACGCGGCGGAAGGTGTCGATCTGCGCCAGTACGACAAGGCAAAGAAATACGCCGACAGCATCGGCGCCCTGTACGGAGACAATCCCTACTGATGGAAGAGCGTATCCCGCCCAAGGGGCGCCCCGCGCCCGCAGAGCGGGCGCGGGGCGCCGCAGGGAAGGGTAAGGAACGGTTCGGAAGCGGCCCGCCGCGCACATCGTGCGCGGCGGGCCGCGTTGCTAAAAATGCAGTTTTTGACGAGGACGCGTCCGGCGTATCATGCCGGACGCATCCTTTTTGTCTGCAATCGAAATGGTTGAATTTGCCCGATCAGGCGGAGAAAACGGCGCTCGTGAGCGTATAGGTGAAGGTGCCGAGCGAGTTCATCACGGGGACTTCCATGCGCAGGAGGGCGTTGCGGTAGAGGTTGTTGTTGGCGTCCACCGTTCCCGCGTAGGTGAGTTTCTGGGTCTGGCCGGGGTTGTTCCCGCTGTACCCGATGGAGAAGGTATAGGTGGTGAGTTCCCGTTCCGCCTGTTCGCCGTTGACGGAGAAGGTGAGTTTTTCGGAAGCGGAGGCGGGGGACTCCGTCATGGACACCGTCGCGGTTGCGAACTTGACGGGGTTGACGGTGGAGAAGGAGGCGGAGGAGGTCATGCTCAGGCCGCGCAGGGCGAAGAGGATCTCCTCGTTGTCCAGGTAGGACCCGCCCGCCTTGCTCAGATCGACGGTCACTTTTTTGGGCGCGGTCTCGGATTCGGCATAGACGACTTCGATGTCGGCGCTCGTGCAGCCGACGTTATAGATCACCGTATAGGTATAGTCGTATGCGCCGTATGCGCTCTCCAGCGAGGCGGGTTCCGTCGTGAGCGGGGTATGCGTGACGGCCTTCTTGACGCTTTTGACGGGCTGAAGGGAATGGCTCACGTCGCGGAACCAGACGTCGGAGACGACGCTGTCGTCGAAGGTCGCGCTCTCGCCGTTGACCGTGTAGGTGACGGGAACGGTGAGCGTGGAGGTGAGGTGATAGCACATCTCCGAGCTGCCGTCCGCGAGCGTGGTGTTTTCGGCCGTGAGGACGGTCTTATAGCTCCCTTCGCCGTAGGACAGGAAGGTATTGCTCTCCTCGGCGCGGAAGGTGACGGTATATTCGAGCGTCTCGTTCGCGCTCGACGTGGGGGTATCCCCCGTGCGCAGGAACCAGTTGGCCGAGAGCGCCAGTCCGGGCGTCGCGGCGGCGCAGGCCGTCGCGGCAAAGAGGGGCGCCGCCAGCGCAAGGCAGGCAAGGTTTCTCTTTTTCATAATTTGCTCCGTCAGAGTATCTGTGTAGGGGTATTATACCATATTTTTTTCCGTTTGTAAAAAATAATCGCTGAAATTAGTCGAGAATTTTATGAAAAGTATGATATAATAGGAAAAACGTCTGCGGGAGGGAGCATGATCCGGATCTACGGGGAACCGACAACGGAAGAGGCGCTGGCGCGGCTTTCGCGCTGTACGGACGCCGCCGAGGAGCGGCGCGAGCGCACGCTGATTTTTTGCGAGGACTCGCTCACGCTGCTCGCCGAGCGCGCCGTTCTGCGGGGGAGCGGGGCGACCTTTCTGACGGAAGTCACCACGTTCGCCCGTTTTCTCGAAGGGGACAGACAGGTGCTGTCCAAGGAGGGATCGGTGGCGGCGATCTCCGCCATTCTCTCGGCGCGCAAGGGACAGCTCGCGTGCTTTTCGGAAAACGCCGCCGTGGCGGTCTACGAGACGCTTGCCCAGCTCGCCGCCTCCCGCGTGGGGGAAGAGGAGCTCCGCACGGGGGCCGAGCGGACGGAGGGAATGCTCCGCGGCAAGCTGAACGACCTCGCGCTCCTCCTCGGCGCATACGGCGAATTTCTGCGCGAGAAGGGCCTTCTCGACGAGAACGGCTATCTTGCGCTGCTGCCCGACCGGCTCGCCTCGCGCGGGCTGGAAGAGACGAATGTCATCTTTTTCGGCTTTACGTCATTTACAAAACAGGCACTTGAGGGCATTCGCGCGGCGGTGCTGCACGCGAAGAGCGTGACGGGCATTTTCCCCGCGGGGAAAGAGAGTTTTTATACGAACGAGAGCGTGAGGGCCTTCCGCGCCGTCTGCGAGGAGCTGGACGAGGTGACGTTTTTGCAGGATCCGAGCACGCTGACGGGCGAGGCGGAGCGGCTGCGCGGCAGTCTGTTTTCGCCCGAAGTCCTCGCGCAAAAGCCCGTGCCTGCGAAGAACGTCTTTCTCTTTGACGCCCGCGACGAGGCGGACGAGGCGCGCGTCGTCTGTGCGCGCATCAAGCAGGCGCTCGGCGAAGGAATGCGCTGCCGCGACATCGCCGTTCTGGCGCCGTCGGAGTCCTTTTCGGTGCTGGAAAAGGCGTTCGTCACCTACGGCATTCCCTATTTTGCGGACGTCAAGCGTCCTTTTTCCCGTCACCCGTTCTGCGCCTTTGCGGAGGCCGTCCTGCGCGCCGTCTCGGACGGCGGGACGCCTTCCTCGGTGGACGCCGTGGCGGCGAACGTGTGCTTCGGCGAGAGCGCGGAATACCGCAACTATCTCGCCAAGTACTGCGGCTGGCGGGGCGCCTGGCGCAAGGAGATCCGCACGGACGCGGCCGACTTCGGCCCCGTCGCGGCGATGGAGAAGGTGCTTTCCGGCCTGCCGCGCTCCGGGAAGGGGCGCGAGTTTACGGCGGGCATCCGCAAGCTCGCCGAGATCGCGGACGCGGAGTCGACGTGCGAGACGCTTGCCTCGTCCTTTACGGACGCCGAGCGCGATTTTCTCGCCCTGACGCCCCTTGAAGGCATTCTCGCCGAGATCGAGACGGTCGCGGGCGAGCGCGTGTTTGCGGCGCGCGAATTTTCCGCGCTGTTCATGGGGGCGGCGGACGCCCTCAAGCGCGCCATGATTCCCGTGCTGGCGGACGCCGTCTTTCTGGGCGATGCGACCACGAGCCGTTTCGGGCGGGTCAGGCTGTTGTTCGTGACGGGCGCGACGGACGCGCTCCCCGTCACGGGCAAGGACACCGCCGTCATCACCGACCGCGAGATCGAAAAACTGGGCGCGAAGGGCGTGGATATCCAGCCCGCCATCTCCGTGGTCAACGCGCGGGCGCGGGAAGGACTTGCCGTAAACGTGTGTTCCTTTTCCGAACAGCTGTATGTCAGCCGTCCCGTTGCGCGCAACGGCCAGACGACGACGGCGGGGGAGCTGTTCACCTCCTGTGCCGCGATCTTTTCGTCCGCGCCCCTTCCCGACAGCTTTCCCTACACCTGTTCGGAGCGCGTTCCGGCGCTGTTGTGTCTGCTGCGCGAGCGCGACGCGTTCGAGACGGGCAAGACCGACGACGTGCGCCGTTTTTCCTCGGTATGGGCGGCGCTCGAGGCGTGCGGAGAGGGGGAGGCGCTGCGCGGGATTACCGAGAACACCGTGAAGGAGGACGTCCCCGCCGTCAACACGATTCTGACGGGGGAGATCTCGCCCACGCTTCTGGAAAATTATTTTGAATGTCCGTACAAGGCATTTTTGTCCAACGTCCTGCGGCTGAAGGCGCGCGACGAGGCGTCCGACATCGCCCGCGACGCCGGATCCTTCGTACATAAGGTGCTGGAAAAGCTGGGGGTCGCGTTCAACGCCTTCGCGTCGGAGGAGGCGTGCCGCGCCGCGGCGCGTGCGGCGGCGGAAGACCTGCTCAACGATCCGCATACGAAGTATCAGATCTTCGGCGAGACGGACGCGGGCGCCTACGGCAGGCGTCGGCTGTTTGCCGAATGCGAGCAGATCGCGCTTGCCGCATATCGTTCGCTCAAAAACACGACCTTCCGCATCTGCGAGACGGAGCGGGAGGTGCGCATTCCCGCGCTTCGGCTGTACGGAAAGATCGACCGTCTGGACGAGGCGGACGGGTATGTGCGGATCATCGACTATAAGACGGGCGTGTTCGATGCGGCGGCGACGGCCTATTACACGGGGCGGAAGCTGCAGCTCGAGCTGTACCTGACGGCCGCGGCGGAGGGCCGCAAGGCGGCAGGAGCGTTCTACTTTCCCGCGCGGGACGGGTACACGAAGCAGGCGGACGAAAAGTTCCTCATGGAGGGATTTTACGACAAGGAGGCGGCCGTCTTTGCGACGGCGGACGGTACGCCGGTGAACGGCAAGGACGGCGGGATGGCGTCGGCGGATTTTGCCGATTTTCTCGGGTACGCGCGGCTTGTCTCCGCACGGGCGCGGGAGGAGCTGTGTGCGGGGAATATCCGTCCGTCGCCCTATGAGCGTGCGTGCAATTACTGTAAGTACAGCGGCGCGTGCGGCTATACGGGTGCGATGCGCGAGGAGGAAAAAATTTCCGAAGGCACGATTGCGGAGATCGTCCGCAGGGAGGAAAACGCATGAGCCGCAAACCGACACCCGAACAGCAGAAGATCATCGACGCACGCGGCCGTATCATCGTGTCCGCGTCGGCGGGCAGCGGAAAGACGTATGTCATGATCGAGCGTCTGATTTCCTTTCTTTTAGGAAAAGAGGACGTCCGCGGCATGCTCGCTGTGACGTTTACCAACAACGCGGCGGCGCAGATGCGCGACCGTCTGCGTACCGCGCTTCTCAAGGCGATCGCGGCGGAGACGGGCAGCACGCGCGATCGGCTCAAAGAGCAGCTTGCTGCGCTCCCGCTTGCGGAGATCAGCACCGTTCACGCCTTCTGCGGGCGGCTGGTGCGGACATATTTCTACCGTGCGGGCGTGGACCCCGCCTTCCGCATCATCGACGCGGAGGGCTCTGAGGGCATGGAACTCTCTTCCCGCGCCATGGAAGCCGCGCTGGAAAAGGCATACAAGGCCCCGTCGGAGGGATTTTCTCTGCTCCTCTCCGTCTTTTATGCGAAGGGAAACGACAGCGCCCTGCGCAAGCACATCCTGTCTTTGTACGACTTTGTGCGCGACTTCAACGACTACCGTTCGGTCATCGGGCAGATGGGGCATACCTCCTTCGACGCGGTATGCAACTTCCTCGCCGAGGATGTCCGTTCCCGCGTAAAGGAGCTGGCGCGCATTCAGGATGTGTGGCGGGACACGCTGTATTGTTACAGCGAGAACCTGGTCGAGGTGACCGATCAGATCGTGGCGGATGCGGAGGCGGCGTCGCAGGGCGGCCTGTTCGGGCAGTGTGCGGCGTGGAGCGCGATGGAAATTGTCAAGCGCTCGACGAAGAAGGGGGATAGCATCCCCAAAAAGGACCGCACGCCCGAACAGGAAAAGGCGATCGACTATTACGAAACGTTTCGTTCGGCGGCGACCGCGATTCAGTCCAGGCTTTCGGCGATCGGCCCCCGCGAGGAAGAGGAAGCGCGGTTTGCGTCGGCGTGCCGCATTGCGGCGGCATTCGGCGAGCTGCTGCTCTCCTATGACGCGGAGTACACCCGCGAGAAGCAGGAAGCGGGCGTGCTCGATTACAGCGATCTGGAACAGTATGCTCTGACCATTCTGGAAGATCCCGACATCGAAAAGGACGTGCGCGAGCGCTACCGTATCCTGTTCGTGGACGAATATCAGGACATCAATCCCGTGCAGGCGGCCATTCTCTCCCACCTTGCGGGCAAGGAAGTATTCTACGTCGGCGATGCCAAGCAGGCCATCTACGGGTTCCGCGGCAGCAGTTCGGAGTTCTTCACGCAAAAGACGCGCGAGCTGGAGCAGTGCTATCCGCTCTCGCAGAATTTTCGTTCGGCGGAGAACATTCTTCGCGCCGTCAACGCCGTCTTTGAACCCATTCTCGCGACGTACGAGCCGATGAGCGGCGGCACGCGGTATAAAGAGCACAAGGGAGACGTGTGCATTCACGTCCTCGCCAAGGCGGGCAAAGCGGAAGCTCCTGTCGGGCGGGGCGTGTACTCCGTGCTCGAGCATCCCGCGGAGGGAAAACGCGATCTGTTTGCCGAGCGCGTCGCCCTGCTCGTCGAGCGGGAGCTGCGTTCGGTCTGGTACGATGTGGACGCGGCGTGCGAAAAGGCGGTCAAGCCGGGCGACATCGCCGTGCTGTGCCGTTCCCATAAGGGGGAAGCGCGCCTTGCGCACGCCCTTCTCGCGCGCGGCATTCCCGTCACCACCTCGGCGAAGATCAACATCTGTGACTTCTTCGAGGCGCGTCTGCTTCTGGACTGGCTGTCCTATCTCGACAACCCCGCGCAGGACATTCCGTACGTCACGGCGCTTTTGTCCTTTGTGGGCGGCATGACGGAGGCGGAGCTCGCCGAGATCCGCGCCGCATCGGATAAAGGTACGACCTTCCGCGCGGCGTGTCAGACGTTCCGCAAGCGCAATGCCGCCTCGCCCGTCGCAAAAAAACTCGCGGCCTTCGAGGAAAGGGCAAAGGAACTGCGCATTCACGCCTGCGTGCGCACGGCGGCGGACGTCATGAACGAACTGCTCGCGCTCGGGCTGGAAGTGCAGATCGCCGCCAAGGAGGGCGGCCCCGACCGCCTGGTCCGCGTGCGGCGGCTCGTCGCCGAGGGGGAGAACGTGAGCGTCAGCGCCTTTCTCGCCCGCCTGCGCGCCGCGGGCAACCGCCTGGATTTCGCCCCGAGCTCCGGCGCCGATGCCGTGCAGGTCATCACCATCCACGCCTCCAAGGGACTGGAATACCCCGTCGTGTTCCTGACGGACATGAACCACGCGTTCCAATTTCCCGACGATAAGCAGGAGATCATCAAAACCAAGGAATATCTCGCCGCGCCGCGGTCCTATGACACGGAGAAGAAGACGTATTCGGGCAATCTTCTGCGCCTTGCGTCCATAACCGCGCAGACGGCGCGGGAGCGCATGGAGGAGTGCAACCTTTTGTATGTGGCGATGACGCGCGCCAAATACCGCCTGCACATTTTGCTCGAAAAAGAAAAGTGCGGAGAACTTTCGCCGACAATGGCAAGGACGTATGCGGGATTTCTTGACCGAGAACGTCTGCAGCCGTGGTTTGTCGGGGAGGAGGACCTGCCCGCCGAAGCACCCGAACGCAGGGCGCTCGTCCATCGGCCCGACACGGCGATGGAGCGGGCGGTGCTGGACGTCTACGGCAAGCCCTATGCGTTTGCCGAGAGTACGCGCCTGCGCGCCAAGAGCTCGGCGACCTATCTGCTCCACGCGCAGAAGGGGGAGTTTCTCCGTCGGGCGGCGGAGAGCGGGCTCTTCGACACGGACGAGCAGTTCCGCGGCGCGACGAGCAAGGAGGCGGGCATTGCGTACCATCTCTTCTTGCAGCACGTCCGCTACGGACAGGATGCGGAGGCGGAACTTGCGCGCATGGTGCGCGAGGGCGTCTTTTCGCCCGAGCAGCAGGCGCTGCTGCGGGTGGAGGAACTGCGCGAGATCCTTGCGCTTCCCTGTCTCAAGGCGCTTGTCGGGAAGCGGGTGCTGCGCGAGCAGACCTTCCTCCTGCGGCTGCCCGCCGCGGAGATCGAGGAGGGCGCTCCTGCCGACGAGGTGATCTTCCAGGGCGCCATCGACCTGCTCGCGGAGAGCGCGGACGGGTACGAGGTCATCGATTACAAATACTCGCTCCTGTCCGACGAGGCACTTATTGAGAAGTACGGCGTACAGATCCGCCTTTATAAGAAGGCCGTCGCGCGGGTGATGCGCGTGCGCGAGGAGACCATCGCGGGGCGCATCGTCAACATCGCGCTCCGCCGCGAGATCGTTCTTTGATGCAATCATTTTCATGCGGCGGGTATGGATTCCGCCGCAAACGGATATCCTTAATCGGAGGTTTATTATGGAAATTTTCAGACAGATCGTGACACAACTTTCCGCCGTTCCCGCCTGGGTGCCGCTCATCGTCTGTCCCGCGCTCGTGCTGGTCGCGGCGGTGCTGTTTACCCTGCTGGGCGGACGGCGCGCCTATCCCTTCCTCACCGCGGCGATCGGGGCGGCCCGCTTCGTCATGACGGGCTGCATCGGCACGCTGACCGAGGCGTTCTTGTACGCGGGTGCCTTCCTGACGCTCGCGTCGCTCCTGCGCCTGCTCTTCTTCTGCCCCCGTCCGCGCAAAAAGAAGAACTTCACCTCGCGCGACGAACGCATCTATGAACAGTTCCGCGGCGAACCGCTCTTTGCCGATCCGGTGCAGGATTCCCCCGTCAAAGAATGCTGCTTCGACGATCAGGCCGACGAACAGCCGCCCGAACTCTCGCACGCCGTCGCGCTCCTTGAAAAACTGCGCAAGGAAAAACTCTCTTCCGCCGACCGCCTGGAAGCCGATGCGCTCATGCGCACGCTCGCGTCCTTCCGCAGCAAGGCGCTCACCCTCAGCGAACAGGACGCTCTCAACGACTGCCTTGCGTCCGTCCTCAAACTCACCGCAAAATATAAGCTGTAAGCCGCCGCGGACAGAAGGGAACAACGCCTCGCCGCGGAGGAGGCGGCCGTGAAACAGGCTCGTCGGATGAGAAGATAGCACGTCGCCTCGATCAGACGACACGTCGCGGAGCAAGGTGCTTCGATCAGACGATGCGTCGCGGAAGAAGTCGCTTCGGACAAGAGAAAAACGTCACATTTTACGGGCGCCCCGCCCGGCAGATTGCCGGGCGGGGCGCCGTTTGTCTATAAAAATTTTTCTTTTTCGCTTGCATATGCCTGAAAGGTATGATAGAATGAAGGCCATAGCAAAAAGGGGGATATGATTTCCATGGAACTGCGTGTTCTGCGCTATTTTCTGACGCTTGCCCGCGAGGAGAGCATATCGCGCGCCGCCGAGGCGCTCTATATCACGCAGCCGACGCTCTCCCGTCAGCTTGCCGATCTGGAGGAGGAACTGGGGGTACAGCTCTTTGAGCGCGGCAAGCGGAAGATCACACTCACGGAGGAGGGCGTTCTGTTGCGGCGGCGGGCGGAGGAGATGACCGAGCTTGCCGACAAGACGGAGCGCGAGCTGCGCGAGCGCACCGAGCGGCTGGCGGGCGTTGTGAGCGTAGGGGCGGCAGAGTCGGTCGCGTCGGAGATGCTGGTGCGCGCCATCGACCGTTTCCGCAAGAAGTATCCCGAAGTCATTTTTCAAGTCGAATCGGGGATCGCCGACCGTGTCAAGGAGCGCATCGACGCGGGGCTTCTGGATCTGGGACTGCTCATTGAGCCGGGGGACATCACCAAGTACGAATTTATGCGGCTGGGGCTGGACGACCGATGCGGGATCCTCATGAATGCCGCGGCGCCGCTCGCCGCGAAGGAGTATGTGACGGCGGAAGATCTTGCGGGTCTGCCCGTCGTGGGGCCCGCCCGCGAGGCGGTGCGTCAGTTCTATCGCAACGGTCTCGGCGAGGCGTTCGATCGGCTCAACTTCGTGGCGACGTTCGACCTTGTCAACAATGCCGCATGGTTTGCCCGTCTCAACGCCGCCTATGTGTTCACCATCGAGGGGACGCTCCGCCATTTCGGCGTGCCCGATCTGTGTTTCCGTCCGTTCCGCCCCGAACTGCGGCAGTCCACCTTCCTCGTGTGGAAGAAGTATCAGCCGCTCGCCCGTCCCGTCCAGGCGTTTGTGGAAGAAATGACTATGCTCGCACGGCATGACAACGCATGAAAAACAGGTATTTGACAACGCCGCAAGCGTATTATATGATAGAGACGCAGAATTCATCTGCGTCTTTTTTGATCGGAGGGAAAGATGACGTTGCAGGAAGTTTGCTCGACCTATCACCTGGACGCCGCGCTCTTGCAGGCGCTGGCGGAGCGCGGCGTATTTTGCGCGCAGCTCTGCGACGGCGATGCCTGCCGTGCGGCGGTCGCCTGTTTCTTGTGCGAATGCGGCCTTTCCGTTGAGCAGATCGCGGCGTACTTCCTCACGGAGGACGGCGGCCGCACCCAGCGCGTGCTCCTGCGCCGCCTGCGCGCCGAGGCGCTCGAGCGCGTCCATGCCGCGCAGCGCTGTGTCGACAAACTCGACTGCCTGCTGCGCAAACAGGGCGAATGCCCCGCGCGTTCGGGCAGGAAATGACGCAGCGCATCGGTTGAAAGACGCAATGCCTTCGGACGGGAAATGACGCGTACGTCGCCCGTCAAAAAAGGGCGCAACGCCTTCGGGCGGGGAAAGAAAGAGGACATCGGCGGGTCTGACGGGACGGCGCCGCATGCAGGAGGAGATCATGGACGAAGAAACGAGAAACGGAGCATATGACGGAGGGATCTTCCCCGTCGGGAAGGAGAACGTCGACTGCAATCGGTATTTTACGGGGACGAGCTATCTGTGTCCGCTTTCGACGCAGCAGGTGTACATCGCCAACGTGACGTTCGAGCCGGGGTGCCGCAACTTCTGGCACATTCATCATGCCAAGGCGGGCGGCGGACAGATCCTGCTGTGCGTCAAGGGGCACGGCTGGTATCAGGAGTGGGGAAAGCCCGCGCGGGCGCTGAAAGAGGGGGACGTCGTCAACATTCCCGCGGAGGTCAAGCACTGGCACGGAGCGGCAAAGGACTGCTGGTTTTCCCATCTTGCGCTCGAAGTCCCCGCGACGGAGGGGCGTACGGAGTGGTGCGAGCCCGTCTCGGACGCGGTCTATGACGCGCTCGGCGAACAGGAGGGGAGCGCGGAATGAGGACGGAAGAACTTCTGCGCGGGGCGAATGCCCCGCTTGCGGACATCTTTGAAGGCCTGCTCGCGGACGTCGGCGCACATACGCGGCTCTCGGCGCGCGATCGCGCCCTTGCGGAACTGTCCGCTCTGATGGGGTGCGGCGGCACGGACGCCTTTCGCGCGCGGCTTGCAGACGCATTGGCGGAAGGGCTTGCCCCCGAAGCCGTCCGCGAGGCCGTCATGCAGGCGGCGGCGTATCTGGGCATGGGGCGGGCGCTCCCCTTCGTGCGGGCGGCGGCGCAGGCGTTTGCGGAGAGAAACATCGCATTTCCGCCCGAAGCGGAGAACGGGGCAGAAGAGGACGGGCAGACGCGCGCCGTACGCGGCGAAGCGCTGCAGATCGCCATTTTCGACGAGGGGATGCGCGGATTTCATGCCTCAGGCGACGCGCTGACAAGGCCGATCAACCGTCTGCTCTCGGAGAACTGCTTCGGCGACTACTATGTGCGCAGCGGACTTACGGTGCGCGAGCGCGAGCTCGTCACGTTTTGTCTGCTGGCGGCGCAGGGCGGGTGCGAACCGCAGCTCGCGGGACATGTCGCGGGCAACTTCCATGTGGGCAACGACGCCGCCTTTCTCGGCGAGGTCATCCTCGTCCTTCTGCCGTGGATCGGCTATCCGCGTTCGCTGAACGCGCTCGGCTGTGTGCGCGGCGCAATCAAAGCCTGATCGTTTCCAAAGGAGGGAACCTATGCAGTATATCCGTCTCGGAACGAGCGATCTGACGGTCTCGCGGCTGTGCCTGGGGTGCATGAGTTTCGGCGATCCCGCCAGTCAGATGCACGCCTGGACGCTCGATCCCGCACAGAGCGAGGCGATCGTCCGCCATGCGCTCGATCTCGGCATCAACTTCTTCGACACGGCGAATTCCTATTCCGCCGGCACGAGCGAGGAGTACCTCGGCGCCGCCATCCGAAAGAACGTCGCCCGCGACAAAGTGGTGCTCGCGTCCAAGGTGTATTTCAACGAAGGACATCTCAAAAAACAGGCCATCGAACGCGAGATCGAGGGGACGCTGCGCCGTCTCGGCACCGATTATCTCGATCTGTACATCATCCACCGCTTCGATGAGACCACGCCCATGGAGGAGACCATGGAGGCGCTGCACGGCCTCGTGAAGGCGGGCAAGGTGCGCGCGCTGGGCGCGTCCGCCATGTACGGCTATCAGTTTTATAACCTGCAGCTCTGTGCGCGGGACAACGGGTTTACGCCCTTTGTCTCCATGCAGAACCACTACAATCCGCTCTACCGCGAGGACGAGCGGGAGCTCATTCCCGTCTGCAGACAGATGAACGTCGCGCTCACGCCGTACAGTCCGCTTGCGGCGGGGCGCTGCGCCCGTCCCGACTGGACGGCGGACACCATGCGCAGCCGCACCGACAAAGTCGCGCACGGCAAGTATGACAGGACGGAGGAGACGGACAGACGCATCGCCGCCGTCATTCATGAAATCGCCCAAACATACGGCGTCACCATGACGCAGGTGACGCTCGCCTGGCACTTTCAGAAGGGCGTGGCGGCGCCCGTTATCGGGGCGACCAGGACGAAATATCTCGACGATGCGGCGGGCGCGTCCGATGTCCCGCTCACCGCGCAGGACGTCGCGCGCATCGACGAACATTACCTTCCGCACCCCGTCGTGGGAGCGCTTTAAGGGGTCTCGGCGCGCGCATCGGGAAAATTCTTTTCCCGGGCCGTCTGCCGCAGGCCGTTCGGGGTGCGGCGGCACGGGAGAGCGGGTCACGGAAAGACAGAAAAGACGGAGCAGACGGCTCTGTCTTTTTTTGTCCGAAAAAGGGGGGTGTTTGCCCGAAAAAGGGCGCAGAATGCACAGGAAAAGGGGGAAAAGGGGTTGACGAACGCAGGAACATGAAGTAAAATAAAAATAACGGGCGATTGAGGCCCAAAGGAGAAAAAATATGTTACCGCAAAGAAAGGAATATCCGCGTCCGCAGTTTGCGCGGGACGACTGGATGAGTCTGAACGGAACGTGGGAGTTCTGTTTTGACGACGAGGACGACGGGCAGAGGCGGGGGCTGGCTTCGGGCAAGAAGGCGCTTCCCATGTCCATCAACGTGCCGTTTACCTACGAGTATCCGGCCAGCGGGATCGGGGACAGGACGCCGCACGGCGTCGTCTGGTACCGCCGCGAGCAGGAGATCCCCGCGCTGGGGGCGCGCCGTGCGCTGTTGTGCTGCAACGGGAGCGATTATGAAACGGACGTATGGGTCAACGGCGAACACGCCGTCTTTCACAGGGGGGGATTTGCGCCGTTTTCTGCGGACGTGACGCCCTTTCTTCGGACGGGAAAAAACGTGTTTGTGGTGCGCTGCCGCGACGCGCTCGACCCGGTCATGCCGCGGGGGAAGCAGAGCTGGACGGGGGAGCCGTTCGGCTGCTGGTATGTCCCGAACACGGGCATCTGGCAGAGTATCTGGCTGGAATTTTACGGGGCGGACTGCATTGCGGCGCGGTCGCTGCTGCCCGATCCCGAGCACTGTTCGTTTGCGGGCGAGCTGGTCACGCTGCGCGGCGTCGCCGATGAGGCGGAGATCGCCGTGCGGTATGCGGACAAGTTGTGCAAGCGGGTGCGGTTTACGCTCAACGGCAGGCACACGCCCTATGCGGTGTGTCTGAAGGAGGAGAGCGAGGTCGACGAACTGCACTATTGGTCGCCCGAGCACCCGAATCTCTACAACGTGGACTTCACGCTGTACGCGAAGGGAAAGGTCGCGGACGTCGTACATACGCGTTTCGGGATGCGCAAGATCGGGACGGACGTGGACGGGCGCGTGCGGCTGAACGACCGTCCGTACTATCAGCGGCTCATTCTCGACCAGGGGTACTGGAAGGAGAGCGGCCTTACGCCGCCCTCTGCCGAGGCGCTCCGCCGCGACATCGCCCTGGCGAAGGCCATGGGGTTCAACGGCGCAAGAAAGCATCAGAAGTTCGAGGATCCCTATTTCTACTATTATGCCGAGGAGATGGGCTTCCTTGCCTGGTGCGAGATGCCGTCGGCGTACCGCTTCTGCGTGGAAGAGATCGCCGCGGTCTCGGCGCAATGGCAGGAGATCGTCGCCGAGGCGCAGAATTTCACGAGCGTCGTCTGCTATGTTCCGCTCAACGAGAGCTGGGGGGTGCGCAAGCTCCTGACGGACGCGCGGCAGCAGGACTTTGCGCGTGCGCTCTATCGCCTGACGCACGCGATCGATCCGACGCGGCCCGTCTCCACCAACGACGGGTGGGAGAATTCGGACGAAACGGACATCGTCTCCGTTCACGACTACGCCAAGCTGGGCGACGGATTCGCAGAGAAGTATATGCCGCAGGCATACGATACCATCTATCCCAACGGCGGGCGGCGGCTGATGCAGCGCGGCGCCTATTATGCGGGACAGAGCGTCATCTTCAGCGAGTTCGGCGGCATCGCCCTGCAAAAGGACGCAAGCGGGCAGAACTGGGGCTATAACGACGCGGCGAAGTCGGAGGAGGAGTTCCTCGCGCGCTATGAAAGCCTGATGCGCGGCATTGCGGCGTGCGATTTTGACGGGTTCTGTTACACGCAGCTAACGGACGTGCAGCAGGAGGTGAACGGCCTTCTGGACGAGGAACACAATCCGAAGTTCGCGGTCGAAAAGCTCTGCGCGCTCACACAGATCAAGGTTTGAACGAGGTGCGCGCCGCCGCGGCTATGCCGCGGCGGCGCGCCTTTTACAAAATTTTAACATTTTCTTTGCAATTCGGAAATAGCGCTCGGGTACAATGAGGGCGGATCGGAGAGAAACGAAAAAAAGCGCTCTTTCGCGGCGCGACGTGCGGCGCGCGGGAACGGGAGAGCGGAAGGAGGGGAATATGGCAAAGATCATCGTGGCGGAGGACGACGGCGCGCTCTGTCGGCTCATCTGTACGGCGCTGACGGCGAACGGGCATCAGGCGATCGCCTGTCGGGACGGAGCGCAGGCGCTTGCCGCCCTGGAGGAGGGCGGCGCCGATCTTCTTCTGACCGACATCATGATGCCGGTCATGGACGGGTTTGCGCTTGCCGAGCGGGTGCGCGAACGGGACAAGACCCTGCCCATTCTGTTTCTGACGGCGCTCGATGAAAAGCCTGCCAAACTGCGCGGATTTTCGGTGGGGGCGGACGACTATGTGACCAAGCCCTTTGACACGGATCTCCTGCTCATGCGCGTTGCGGCGCTTCTGCGCCGCGCCAACATCGAGCGCAGCCGTTCGCTGACGGCGGGCAATCTTACGATGAATCGGGACGAGCACACGGCATATGCGGACGGGCAGGAGCTTCCCCTCACGGTGCGGGAGTTCGACCTTCTCTACAAGCTGCTCTCTTTCCCGCGCAGGACGTTCACGCGCGCCCAGCTCATGGACGAATTCTGGGACTACGATTCCTCCGCGACCTCGCGCACAGTGGACGTGTATATGTCCAAATTGCGCGAAAAGACGGCAGCGTGTACGGGATTTGAGATCGTCACGGTGCACGGACTCGGGTACAAGGCGGTGCTCAAATGAGCGCGCGGCATCGGAAATCGGAACGCGGCAAACGCGGAAAAAGCGTCGAATACAGTGTGCGCGGACAGAGCAAAGAACGCGGAAACCGCGGGCGGAGTGCGGGGCGTACGGGACGCGGCGGCGCGCAGACGGGAAAGCGGCGCGCGCTGCTCTACGGCGTTGCCTATGCGGTTCGTTTTTTTGTGGTTGCGGCCATCATCACGGTGGCGGTGTTTGTTCAGGAGGCGGCTGCGGCGGCGTTCGGCGGGGACAGGGGCGCCATTGCCCTGATCATGCTCGTGTGCATCGTATTTTTGGCGCTTGCGCTCACCGTTTCGGAGCTTCTCGTGCGCAGATACACGGTGGAGCGGCCCGTATCGCGCATTGCGGACATGGTGCGCCGCATTGCGGCGGGCGATTTTTCCGTGCGCGCGGACATCGCCCATCCGTACGGCAGATATGACGCCTATGACTGCATTCTGCTCGATCTGAACAGGGCGGCGGAACAGCTTACGGCGGCGCAGCAGGCGGGGGACGCGTTTGTCTCCAACGTCTCGCACGAACTGAAGACGCCGCTCGCCGTCATTTTGAGCTATGCGCAGGCGCTCGAGCGGGAACAGGACGCCGCCGCGCGCGCGGAATATCTGCGGGTCCTGAAGACGACGGCGGAGAAGCTCGCGGAGCTTGTCCGCAACGTGCTGCGGCTCAATCGTCTCGAACACCGCAAGACGGGCGAGCTGACCGATTTTTCGCTGAACGAACAGCTCGCGGAGTGCATCGTCGCCTTTGAGGAGCGCATCGACGATAAGGGGCTGTCCCTTGTCTGCGATCTGGACGACGTGCGCGTGCATTCGGACATGGGGTGCCTGGAACTTGTCTGGAACAACCTGCTCTCCAACGCCGTCAAATTTACGGACGAGGGGGGCGTGTCCGTGATGCTCAAAAAAGAGGGGGACCATGCCGTGGTCACCGTGTCGGACACGGGGTGCGGCATTTCCGCCGAGACGGGCAGGCATATCTTCGAGGAATTTTATCAGGGGGACACCTCGCACGCGGCGGAGGGAAACGGGCTCGGCCTTGCCCTCGTCAAAAAGGTCATCTCCCTGCTCGGCGGCTCCGTCGAGGCGGAGAGCGAAGAGGGCAAGGGCAGTACCTTCCGCGTCGTCCTGCCGGGGGCGCTATGAAGAAGCTCCTCCTCTTTCTGCGCGAGCCTCCGCTGTGGTTCGCCGCCGTCCAATGGGCGCTCACCCTCCTCTTCGTCGGCGGGAGCATCGCCGCCGTCGCGCGCGGCGTTCAGGCGGCCTGGGCCGATGCCGTCTATGCGCTCGCCGCGCTCTCGCTCGGATACGGCGTCTACCTCGCCGTGCGGCTCGCGCCCCGCATGAAGGCGGACGTCGTCCGCCGCGCCGCCCGCCATGCCGTGACGTACAGCTTTTTCTCTGATTACGGCTTCCGCACGCAGGCGTTTTCCCTCGTCTCTTTCGCACTCAATGCGGGCTATGCGCTCGTGCATCTCGTGCTTGCCGTTTTGTGGCGCTCCGTCTGGTACGGCGCCCTGGCAGGCTATTACTTCCTGCTCGGCGCACTGCGCGGCGGCGTGCTCGCGGCGGGCAGGCGGGCAGGCCGCCGCGCCCACGGGGATGCACAGGCGCTGCTCGGCATGAAATGGCGCATCTACCGCGCCTGCGGGGGCGCCCTCCTTCTTCTGGAGATCACCCTCGCCGCATTCGTCACGCAGACCGTCATGTTCGGCAGACCGCAGACGCCTTCGCTCGTCATGGCGATCGCCTCCGCCGCATATACGTTCTACCGCGTGGTGCTCTCCGTCGTGCAGCTGCATAAGGTGCGCAAGACGGGCGATCCGCTGCTTCAATCGCTGCGCAACATCAACTTTTCCAACGCGCTCGTCGCGCTCTTCGCTCTGCAGATCACCCTCGTCGCGGTCACGGGCGAGCAAGACGGGGCGATGCGCTTTCTCAACATCGCAATGGGATTTTTCGTGTGCGTGCTGGTCATCGCGCTCGGCATCTACATGATCGTGCGCGCACAGACTTGGCTGCATCGCCAAAAGGAGGAATCGGATGTCCAAGGATAAATTCCGCTATTCATACGCCGCCCCCACGCAGGAGGAACGGCGGGAAATCGAGAGCATCCGCGCACGCTATCGTACGGACGCCCACGCGGAGGACCTGGCGCGCCTGCGCCTTCTGGACGGACGCGTCCGCCGCATTCCCATGCTGTGGGCATTGTTGCTCGGCATTGTCGGTGTTCTGCTCTTCGGCCTGGGCATGGCCATGGTGCTCGAATGGGAACAGCTCGCGGGCGGCATCGCGGTGTCGGCGGCGGGGATTCTGCCCATGGCGTTCGCCGCTCCCGTCCATGCGCTGGCCGCGGCGCGCGCCAAAAAGAAGTACGGCGCCGAGATCCTGCGCCTCTCCGATGCGCTCCTTGACGAAGCCGATCGGCAGGACGCGGACGAAACTTCAAAAGAGACGCCTTCGGCGCGCTGAAACCGCGCGCCCTGCGCGGCGGCCTTTTTAAGGTCGGGCAAGAAAAAAGGCACGGGTGCAGGATTTACAATTCTTTTACATTTTGTCAAAACTTCGGAAACGAACGCGGTGTATGCTGGAAGCGTAAACCGAAACAAGGAGGAACAAGACAATGGAAGAACAGGAAAAGCGGTATGCACAGGAACTGCGCAGAGAGTATGCACCCAAAAGCGAGGAAGAGGACAAGCTGGCGCAGCTTCGCGCGCTTGACGGAAAAGTGCGGCGTCCCGCGCAGATCGCCGCCTATCTCGTCGGCATTGTCGGAGCGCTGGTGCTGGGGCTCGGCATGTGTCTCGCCATGAAGGTGATCGGCGATGCGTTTGCGGGCGGAATCGTGATCGGCGTGATCGGACTGGCGCTGGTGGCGGCGAATTATCCCGCCTATCGGGCGATCCTGAATGCGCGTCGGAAGAAATATGCCGCAAAGATCGTGGCGCTCTCGGACGAATTGCTCTCCGACGGGCAGTGAACAGACAAAAAATGTGCGCCCGCCCGCGGAATTTCCGCGGGCGGGCGCATGATAAGAGAATCTTTTGATTGACGGGGACACGACCTTTTCGCGGGCCGCATATCGGTCCGATCAGGGGATGTCTTCGTCCATGCGGACGGCGACTTTCATGACGCCGTCCTTTTTTTGTGCAAAGAGGGAGAAGGCGCGCTCGATGTCGGAGAAGGAGAAGGTGTGCGTGATGAGCGGGGTGGCATCCAGGCGGCCTTCGGCGATGAGGCGCATGACGGCGGAGCAGTCGCATCCGTCCACGCCGCCCGTCTTGAAGGTGAGGTTTTTCCCGTACATGTCGGGCAGGGGCAGAATCTGGGGCGTTTCGTACATGGCGACGAGGACGACGTTCGCGTTGGGGCGGGCGCCCTGCCAGGCAAGGCGGAAGCTCTCCGCGGAGCCTGCGGCCTCGATGACGGCGTCTGCGCCGCCGCGGGGCGTACGGGCGAGCAGGGGAAGGGCGTCTTCGGGCGGGAGGACTTCCGCGTTCGGGAAGCGGCGCGCGAAGAAGGCGCGGCGGACGGGGTCAATCTCGCAGACGATGAGACGGGCGGGGCTGTGCAGACGCGCGCACAGCGCGGTGCAGTATCCCGTCGGGCCCGCGCCGATGAGCAGGACGGTATCGCCCTTGCGGATGTGTGCGAGCTTGGCGGCCCAGTATCCCGTGGAGAGCAGATCGCCCGTAAAGAGCGCCTGTTCGTCGGTTACGCCGTCGGGAATGGGGACGAGGTTGGTGTCCGCAAAGGGAATGCGGGCATATTCCGCCAATCCCCCGTCGATGCGGCAGCCAAGCGCCCAGCCGCCGTTCGGATCGGAGCAGTTGTTCACCCAGCCGTGGCGGCAGAAAAAGCAGGTTCCGCAGTAGGTCTCCACGTTGACGGCGACGCGGTCGCCCTTTTTCACGTGCGTCACGGCGCTGCCCGTCTCCTCGACGACGCCCACGAACTCATGCCCGACGGTGATCCCCGGGACGGCGCGCGGCACGGCGCCGTTGCGGATATGTACATCGCTCGTGCAGATGCTGGCGAGCGTGACGCGCACGACGGCATCGCGCGGCGCGCGCAGGACGGGCCGCGGTTTTTGCGTCATGCGAAAGACGCCGCGTTCGAGGTAGGTATAGGCTCTCATGTAAACTCCTTGGCGATTTTGGCGACGATCTCGGTATCGGCGGGGCAGAAGTCAAAGGAAGGCAGGTCGGCGGGCGCCGCCCAGCAAAGCTGCGCGTGCTCGAGCGCCTGCGGCTCTCCCGCGGCGATCGCGGCGCGGAAGAGCGTCAGATGAATGGTGAGATCGGGATAGGTGTGCGTCACTTCGGCGTAGACGTCCCCGACAAAGAGCGTCACGGCAAGTTCCTCGCGGCATTCGCGCACGAGCGCCGCTTCCTTTGTTTCGCCCGCCTCCACCTTGCCGCCCGCAAACTCCCATAACAGCCCGCGCGCCTTGTCGGCGGGGCGGCGGCAGATGAGGAGCTTTCCGTCTTTCTCGATGAGCGCGGCGACCACTTCCACAACGTTTTTCATGAAGGGTTTCTCTTCCGCGGCGTTTTTCATGAAGGGTTCCTCCCGTCGAAATAGCCGACGTACTGCAATTTCAGTGTGCTCTTGGGGAAGAGGTAGGAATACAGGTCGACGAAGTAGTCGTCCGTCATGCTGGCGATGTAGTCGGCGACGATGACGTCTTTTTCCGTCTCGGGATAGGGCATGCGGCGGTGTTTGTTGTAGTAGGGCTTGTCGAGATAGCCGATGTGCTGACGGTAGACGGGCGAAGACGTGTTCCCCGTGCGAAGATCGTTCAGGAGCCGATCGTAGAGCTGTTCCATCATGGCGGCGATGGTCTTGTCCGCCGTCTGGACGGCGTCGCTGCGGTAGATGACGGCGTAGTTGTCGCGTTTGGCGGCGCGCAGGGCCGTGAAATGCGCCTTGTCCAGCTTGAGATAGGGCTCGGAAAAGCTGTTTTCGAGAAGGTTGACAATGAGATTGTTGACGATCTCGGCGTTGATGGTTCCGATCCCCATATCGGCGAAGGCGACATCGCCCAGTGCCTTGCTCTTTTCGGCGTCGTGGCGGTCCTTGCCGAGATAGGCGATGATGTCCGCAATCCGCACGACACAGCCCTCCAGGGTATCGGGGACGAGCGTCGCAATGACGTTCGGATCCTTGCGGCAGGCCTGCATGCGGGCGTCGAATACGTCAAAAGAGGCAAGCGGGACGGGACGGTATTCGTCCAGCTCGAGCTCTCCGTTGTGGCAGGCGATGCCGTTCAGCGTCTGCAGGGTGAGGTTGAGCGGAAAGATCTCGTCCAGCACGCGCACCGACTGCAGATTGTGCGCGAAGTGCTTTCCCGTATGCGCAAACAGGAGCGTGTCGAGAAAGCGCTCTCCCGTGTGCCCGAAGGGAGTGTGTCCGATGTCGTGACCCAGGGCAATCGCCTCGATGAGTTCGGTGTTCAGCCCGAGCGCCCGTCCGACGGTGCGCGCCGTGCGCGAGACGAGCTGGATGTGCAGACTGCGCCGCGTGATGTCGTCGTTCTTGTAGAGCGAAAACACCTGCGTCTTGTCCGCACAGCGGCTGTAATAGGGACAGTTGAGGATTTTGTCGGCGTCGCGGATAAAGACGGGCCGCCAGACGGTCGCCTCGTCGTGCGGGTTGGGATCGCGCCGCAGCGCCTTTGCGTCGTCAAACGCATAGGGACTGTTCCGTTTTTCCCTGCGCGCCCGCTCCATGCGCGCACAGATTGTTTCGGATAGCGTTTCATAGTGTGCCATAACACGTCTATTATAGCAAATAATTTGCACGAACGCAAAGGGGAGGAGAGAAATTTTTTTGAAATTGCCCCCGCGCGCCTCATGATTTTCGGACGGCTCTGCCCCGCGTGCCGCATGGTCTGCGGACGGGTCTGTCCAGCACACCGCATGATTTTCGGGCAGGTTTGCTCCTGCCCGCAGTTTTTTTGCACGATTTGCATTTTCTCCCGCGCCCGAGTTCGACCGATCTGCACCCCGACGCGCGGTCGATCGTCTCTGATCTGCGGCTCTGATCTGCACTCGTTTTTTGCTTGACCTGCGGCTCTGTCTGCGTCGTATGTGCAATCGGTCTGCGTCCGATTCCCGTTCCGAGGCGGCTCGGCCGCGTTTTCGCGCGCGAGGGAGATTGTAGCAGAATGTGCGATACGTCATGCAGAAAAAAGTGCGCGCGGATTTTTCGCCGAAATGCCTCAAAAAGGGCGATTCTTTCGATGGGGCATGGTTTTGACGGGGGCGTGGATTCGATTTTGCGACAATTTTTTCAAGCAAGAGAGGAAAAAATCAAAAAACTATTTTTCAAAGGGGTATTGACAAGAGGGGGGTGACGTGTGATATAATGAGAATGTAATATTATAGTGTCTGGTAGTCTGCAATCGCGTCACACTTCGCGTGTCTTGCCGGGACACGCTTTCGGACAGGCCTTTGCGGCCGTCCGCGAATGTTACGGGAGACGTTCCTATGAAAAAGACATCCTATATCATATTGATCGTTGCGCTTGCGGCCGTGCTCATCTGTACGGGGATCGGGCTTGCCTATCTGATCGCAAGCAAGAACGACGAAGGCCTCGTGCTGGAAGGCATCGGCTCGGAGTACAGCGAGAACGTCGTGATCGACGGCCTCGCCCCCGGCGAAGCGCGTACCTGTCTCTATCGCGGGGATGCCGATTCCTCCGCGACCTTTGTCGTCAAGCTGATGTCGGACGGGGGCGCGCTGGAGCCCTTCCTGCGCGTGCGTATCCAGGTCGGCAATCAGGTCGTCTACAACGATACGCTCTCCGGAGCGCTCAATCGGGAATACCGCGCCGACGTGTCCAACGGGTTCGTGTTCATGGTGACCTATTCGCTCGGCGAAGAGGTCGGAAATGAGGCCCAGGGTGCGGCATGCGCCATTCTCGCCCGGTACACGCTGGAGGGCAGCGCCAAATGACGCCCGAGGAGAATTTCCCCGAGCCGTCCCGTGTGCCGTCCGCCGCGGACGACGGCACGGCCGAACCCCGCCCTGCGGCGCAGTCCGAACCTGCTCCGCCCGCAGACGATCGGACGGCGCAACCTTCCGCCGCGGATGTTGCCGCGCAGGAGACGTCCGCCGCATCCGAAAAACCTTCAGAACCGGGGAGTTCCGACGGGGACGGTGCGGCTCCCGCCGCCAAGTCTTCAGAGTCCGCCGCCAAGCCTTCAGAAGAGGGCGCATCGGAGAGCGGGAAGGACACGGCAAACGGGAAGGACGTTGCAAAGGAGAAGGACGGCGCGTCCGAAGGACCGAAGGGCAGGAAGAAGGCGTGGTCGGTGATCTCCACCGTGCTGGTGAGCGTGATTCTGCTGGCGGCGCTGGTGGCGCTGGCGGTGGCGATCGGCTATCGGGTGCAGGGAGAGACGCTCACCGTGGGCGGGATGCAGTACCGTATCGTTCTGACGGGATCGATGGAGGGAGACCGCGAGGACTCCATCCGTACGGACTCGCTGATCGGGATTCGCGTGGTCCCCGACGAAGAGGCGGCGCGCGAGGCATTTTTTGCGGAGCTCGGCGAAGGGGACATCATCACCTTCAACGACTGGTCGCGCACGGGCGCGGCGGGAGATCCCCTCGTCAACACGCACCGCATTGTGGAAGTGATCGGAACGGGGGACGGCGTTCGGTATCGGACGCAGGGCGACGCCAATTCGGGGCCCGATGCCCGTCTCGTGGAACAGGGCGACGTCATCGGCGTCGTGGAATGGAACAACTACCCGTTGGGGGCGATGCTCAGCTTTCTGTGTTCGACGAAGGGCATCGTGATCTGTCTGATCGTCCCGGCGGGGCTCATCCTCATCTTTGAGGTCATCAATATCGTGCGCATTGTCCGTTCGGACAAGCGCCGCGAACAACAACAGGAAACGGCTGCCCGCGAGCAGGAGATCGAACGTCTCCGCCGCGAGCTGGAAGAATTAAAGAGAGGTGAAGGAAAATGACAGAAGGTTTGTTCATCGCGTGTATTGTCATCATCTGTGTCGTCGCGCTTGCACTTGCGGTGTGGCTCATCGTCACGCTTGCAAAGAGCAAACGCGAGGGCGATGCGGGCAGGGTCGTGATTGTGGATGATACGGCATACGTCCTTGTGCGTGTCGGAGAGAAGGCGGTGCGCGCGGAAGTCGCAACCCGCGAAGAACCCGCGCCTGCGCCGGCACCCGAGCCTGCGCCCGCGCCGGTCGAGCAGCCTGCGGAAGAGCCCGCAGCGCAGCCCGCACCCGCGGAAGCGGCGCCCGTCGTCGTGCCGGTCGCGGCGGAAGAGGAGCCTGCGGAGGACACGGAGGGCATGGTCATGCTGCGCCGCAACGAGACCGTTCCCTATCCCGAGGCATACGATCAGCTCTCGCCCATCGAAAGACGGTGTGTGGACGAGATCCTTGACTATGCCGAGGCGAAAGAGGGCTCAAAGAAGGTCGTCAACGACAAGGCGGCCAGCGTGTACTACGGCAAGAAGCTGCTTGTCCGCATCCTTCTGCGCCGCGGGAAGATCGTCGCGCGCCTGACCGTGCAGAACAACGACTTTATCGCCTACACGGACAAAGAGGGGCTGAACATCAAGGAGAAGCCCATCGATGTGCGCATCGAGGCGCCCGAGACCATCGAGCATATCAAGAACATCATCGACATTACATACAATGACTTCGCCGAGGAGCGCGCCCGCCGCGAGGAGGAGAAGCGTGCTGCCCGCCGCGAGGCGAGACGGCTCAAACGGGAAGCCGAAAAGAAGGCGGAGGAAGAGGCCGCCGCAGCCGAGGAACAGCCTGCCGAGACGGCGCCCGTCTCCGAATCCGAGCCGACAGAAGAAGCATAAGCGGTAAGGAGGCACATCCATGAAGAAATCAAGAGCCATCATCATGTCCGTGGTGCTTGCGCTGATGAGCGCGATCATCCTCATCACGGCATCCGTGGCGCTCTTTTCCGATTCGGTGACCGTCGTGAACTACCTGCAGGCGGGGACGCTGGACATCGGGCTTGCGCGGACGCAGCTCTCGGGCTACACGGCGGACGAAAACGGCATCTTGCAGTTCTCGTCTAATCTGGAGCGCGTCGATCTGACCGATGCGCAGACGGACGATCCCGATGACACCGTGTTCAACCTGGGTGCGCAGAGCATTCCCGGGACATGGCAGGAGGCCACGCTGGAGATCGAAAACCGCGGGACGGTCGCATTCGACTATTCCGTCGCGTTTTTCTTCTCCGAGGTCCCCGAAGAGGGTTCGGCGGCGGCGCGTCTTGCGGACAAGCTGCTCGTCACCATCACGGATTCCAAGGGCGAGGTGCTCACGGAAGCAGGAACGACGCTGACGGACATCGTCGCACAGGGCGCTGTGGCGCTCGGGTCGATTTCGTCGCCCAACGCGAAATATACTTTCCGCCTGAAGATCGAACTTCCTCTCGAAGAGGGGACGTGGGACGACGGCGCGGGCGCGACGATCATGAACGCCGTACTTGCCTTCAACATCACCGTTTCGGCGACGCAGAAGGTGTAATTACAGGAACAGGGAGAAGGCAGAGATGATGAAATCCAAAAAGACGGCATTGCTGACGGCGGGCCTTACGATGCTTTTGAGCGCGGCGGTCATTGTCGGAGGCACGTTTGCAATTTTCGGCACGAGCAAGACGCGTGAGGTGACGATCACGACGGGCAGCGTGGATATTTCCGCAGAGTTCGGCGACGTCACGCTTTACAGTCTGACGCCTTCGAGCACCGAGGCACAGCCCACGGGGAGCCTTTCCTTCAATGCGGGCGGAACGGCGTCGCTGGACAGCGCGAACGGGAGCATTGCGCTCACGGGCATCGTCCCCGGCGACCGCGCAGAGTTCACCCTCACCGTGACCAACACGGGCGCATCGGCGGCGCGCTACCTCATCGCGTATGACGCGACGGTCACGGGCGTGGCGGGCGCAGAGGATGCGCTCAACTACACCGTGACGGCGGCAGACGAGGCAGTCTCCTTCGGAAGCTGGAGCGCGGAGCCGCTCGCCGCAGGGGAGAGCGTCACGCTCAACATTTCGGTGGAGCTGGACAAATCCGCGGTGCAGGTGACGGACGGAAGCGGCGCAGTACAGACCTTCATCACGCAGGCGTCGGTGGTGTTCACGATCTATGCGGGACAGGCCAACGCGTCCGATGCGGATCTCAACGGCGCGCTCGGATTTACGCCCGCGCCCTGACGGCAGGCGGGAAACAAAAGACGGTTATGCCCCTCGGCCCCCGTATGGGGACCTGAGAGAATGAAAAATCAGAAAAATGAAAAAGGAGACAGCAACGATGCATTGGAATAAGACGAAGAGCAGAGCGATTTTGTTGTCGGTTCTTGTTGTGCTTCTCTGCCTTGCGGTGATCCTCGGAGCGACGTTCGCTCTGTTCACGGCGAGAAGAGAGTACGAGATCGGCGTCAATACCGGTAAGATCGATGTGCAGGGGACGCTGACGCTCGACAAGGCATGGTCGGAGAGCCAGGCGGGCGTGCGCACGGAAGTGGAAGCAAACGGCGCGACGACGCTGCAGGTCGATCAGATGGGCAGCGTGACGGTGGACGGCGAAAAGATCACCTTCAGCAACATGTCCATCGGCGACGGCGCGGCGTTCTCGCTCGCCATCACCAACGCAAGCACGGTGAAGATGCAGTATTCCGTCTCCGTATCGGCGCAGGCGCAGGGCGGAGAGACCCTTCGCGACAACCTTCTCGTCACGGTCGGGGACAGCGAACTTTCCCTCGCGGATCGCGCGGTCTATCTCCAGCCCTGGACGAAAGTCGAGCCGACCGAGACGCAGCTTTCCGCGCTCAACTTCGAGATCTCTCTTCCCTGGAGCGCCCTTGCGGCATTCGAGGGACAGGATGTGCAGTCCGTTACGCTGACGATCGTCCTCGAGGCGGTACAGGCGAACGCACAGACGGCAGACGTTTCGGCAACCGTCGACAACGCCGCCGACCTGCAGAACGCGCTCAACGCGGCACAGCCCGGCGATGAAGTGCAGATCGCGCTCGGCGGAGACGTCGCCCTCGCAGGCACGCAGTTCGTCGTGCCCGAAGGCACTTCCGTCACCGTAGACGGAAACGGGCAGGCCATCACCTCCACGTCGCGTACTTTCTTCAACAACGCGGGAGCGGACGGCATTACGCTGGACGGCGTCGGCAAAGATGCGCAGATCGTCATTCGCAATGTGGACTTTGTCGGCCCCGGCGGTACGGGCTTTGCGGTCATCCTCGGCCCGAGAGACATCGGCAATGCCGAAGTCATCATCGAGGACTGCACCTTTACCAATATGTGGAGCGCGGTCTATTGCACGGCAACGGACAACGCAACCGTCAATCTCACCATTCGCAACTGCACCTTCACGGATACGCCTTACGGCTATTCCATCGACCTCAGCTCGCTCAAGGATCCCGCTTCGTTTACGGCAAACGTGACCTTTGAAAAGAATACGGGATACGACACGGAGAGCGAGTTCGCCGCCGATTCGACGGTGAGCAACGTCGGGACGCTGGAAAGTCTGGAAGCGGCGCTCGGCGGTGCGGAAGCAGGCAAGAGCATCGCCATCGACCTTGAGGAAGGCACCGAGATCGCCCTGGAGAATTCATACATCGAACTTCCCGCCGGTGCGGATACGATCACGATCGACGGCCACGGCGCGACCATCTCCTCCACGACGCAGTACTTCTTCAACAGCAAGAACGCGACCAACAACGACGGCCTCGGCAAGGACGTGAAGCTCGTTCTCAAGAACATCAGCTTTGTCGGCAACAACGGCGGCTATGCGGCGGTCATCGGCCCGAGCGAAGTCGGCAACACCGAAGTGACGCTTGAAAACTGCACCTTCACCAATATGTACTGCGCGGTCTACTGCGGTCAGATGGAAGCAGGTGCTGTTGTTGATCTCACGATCAAAAATTGCACCTATGTCGGAACCCGGTTCGGATATGCGGTCTACAAGGGATATCCCGATTACGCAAGCGTGACGGTCAACGTCGTGTTTGAAAACAATACGACGGACGCAACGTATGAAAAGAATGACGGACTTGGCGCATAACGACTGATTTTTTGAAGGATCGGCGAAAGCCTTCCCGCCCGCAGAAGTGCGGGCGGGCATATCGGGAAGCGGCGCGCATGAACGTCTCCTCCCGACCAAAGAACAATCGAAAAGGAGAAGGGTATGAAAGGGAAAACAAAGCCTATTGCATTGTCGGCTCTTACGATCGGGTGCTGTTCGGCGCTGATCGCAGGGGCGACCTTTGCGGCCTTCACGTCGACGGACGAGTACCATTTTCAGGTTCAGAGCGGCGCGGTTGACATCGCGACCACGTTGGATCTCGTGTCCATGTCCTATGTCGAAGAAGGCGGAACGACGCCCGTGACGGAGGCGGATACGGACAATGATGATTCCGTCGTCCTCAGCAACGGGCTTGGCAATGCCGCGGTCAAGGCTGCCGCGGAGGAAGGCACGACCGCGACGGTCGAGATGCTGCTCGGCAAGGGCGTGAGTGCGAACTTCACGCTGACGGTGGAAAATCAGAGCACTGTTGCGATGAAGTACGTCGCATATCTCGTGACGGATGGCGCCACCGCCTATACAGTGGACGGGAACGCGATCGAAAACGGATCGTATATCCTCACGTCGGACAGCGAAGGCCAGAAGGGCTGGAGCACGGTAGGAACGGCGACCGAGTCCATTGCAATGAATTTCAGCATCGGACTTCCCTGGAGCGCCGACGATGCGGCGGCAACGGCAACGAGCATGACGCTCGTCGTGTGTGCGGTGCAGTCCAACGCAGAAGGGACGATCTTTACGGGGGGGGGTACATATTTAACTATCCTTGACGCCATGACGGCAGCGGAAGACGGCGGTACGATCTATTTGGGTACCGTCAATGCGGAGTGGCCCGCGGCGGAGGCGATTGAAGGGCTTGCCGGCAAGACGCTTTCGCTGGTTGGTGTCGGCACTGAAGAGACGGTGATTGCTCCGAATGCGGCGGAGGAAGGTGCCGTTTCATTCGGCGGACTGAACGTCACGCTGCAGAATCTCTCGGTGGAGGGACAGGCGGACTTCGCGGACGGCATTGTCCGTGCCGAGAATGTGGCTTTTGCGGATACCGCTGTCAGCAACGCGGAGGCAGATTTTTCTCATTGTACATTGGACGGAACGTTCTCCGTCGCTGACGGAAGCACCGTTGTTCTGTCGCAGAATACCTTCCAAAACGATGAAGGCAGCCTGCTCTTTGTGGATGATTCCGAACTGACGATTGAGAGCGGCTTCTATACGGCGTACGGCAGAGCGCTCCAGGCCAATGGAAGCAAGGTCACGATCGAAGACGGAACGTTTGAGAATACAACGGTGAATAACCTCATTCATTTGGGAAATACCAATGAAGATCCCGAGGTGGTCGCTTCGGAACTGACGGTTAACGGCGGTACGTTCAGGTCGGCAGGCTACGGCTTCACGTTATTTGGCGATTCCTCGCTCGTATTCAACGGCGGAAGTATGCAATCGGACATGATCGCGATCTCCGGGAATAATTTGAACGAGGGCAATACGACCATAGAGATTAACGGCGGCACGCTGGAAGCGGTCATCACGATCTACATGCCGGACGCGGCGGATATTACCGTCAACGGCGGCACGCTGATCGGACAGTCCATCCTCGATATGCGCCTCGGGAGCATGAACATTACGGGACAATATGCAACGACGCTGCGTGCAACCGACCCCGACTACTATCCCGAAAGCATGACGCGCCCGGGCGGCGGTGCAAGCACGGACGGCGCCGCGTTCAACTTCCATACAAATAACTATACAGATCATTCGTCTCAGACGGAAAATGATCCCGGTTCTCTGACATTCACCCTTGCAAAGGGTGTCGCGGTGGAGACGGCAAACGGAATGGTTGCATCCGTCTATGACTGGAACGGGCTTGCGACCGAGCAGGCCGTCAGCATCGATCTCGGCGACTACGCAAACGACGGCGAGGCGGTCGCCTACTATTCCGCCAATGAAAGCGGGACGTCCGAACGGCTCGCGGCAATGGCGAACGGCGTTCCCTATGCTTCCTTGACGGAGGCTGTCGCACAGGGAGCAAAGGAGATCGCTCTGGTTGCCGCCAACCGGGAGACGGAAACCGTTGCCGTCGAAGAAGGGAAGCTTGCACTCACCCTGGTGAACGACATTACCTATCTTGCAACGTTTGACATCGCTCCCGGTGCGGAACTGACCATTGACGGAAGCGGTGTGATCGTCGATAGCAACGGGGACGGCGTTTCGAGAAGCACCCCTTCGCATACGATCGTCAATTCCGGAATGCTGGTCATTGACGGCGATGTCACGATCGACAATGTGACCCATGCAAGAGCGGCTCTGCACAACACTGCCGAGGGCACGGCGATCCTTAACGGCGGACATTTCCTGCGTTCCAAAGAAAACGGAAGTTCTGCCGAAGAAAGCGGCGGGAACAGCTTCTATACCATTCAGAATTACGGAACCATGACGATCAACGAGGGCGTTGTCGTTGAGCTGGACGGCGGGTTCTCCAGTATGATCGAAAACGGCTATTATGACGGAACCGTCAATACTTCCGAGAAAGAAGCGGTCATGACAATCAACGGCGGAACGTTCTCCGGCGGACTGAATGCGATCAAAAATGACGACTGGGGCGTTCTTACGATTACCGGCGGAAGCTTCCTCAACCAGGAACAGTCGGCTGTCATGAATTACAACGAACTGACGGTTGACGGCGGAACCTTCCAGGTTTCCGGCAAGGCAAGTTCGATCTTCATCAATACCAGACTGGATAACAAGATGGATCAGGGAATCCTGACCATCAACAAGATGGATACGTATTCCGGGGCGACGCTGATCACGGCCAACGGAACCGATGCCGGAATTATTACGGTCTGCACGGAAGATGTCCTGAATGCAGCATTGGATGTCGCCGCAAATAAGACCGTGAAGATCGGTGCGTCTCTGAAGGAATCGCAGTATATTGTCCTGTCGGTCGGCGAAACCGTTCTTGACCTCAACGGATACGAAATGACGGTCGACGGTGCCGGGATTTTTGAATTGACAGATTCGGCAAAACTGACCGTCACGGGAAACGGATCGATGATTCAGACGATGGACTCCGCAGAGGGATATCTGTTCAGTTTGTGGGATTCTTCTGAACTTACGATCGAGAACGGGAAATTTGTCTGCGGGATTACGGCCGTCCAGATCGGTGACAGCGCCAAGGCATCGATTAAAGACGGAACGTTCTCTGCGTTAGTAGACTGGGAAGGGGTCTGGTGGATCCTCAACAAGAAGGACAACAGCCCCTCCGTATTCAGCGTTTCAGGCGGAACATTCGTGAACTTCGACCCTTCTGCCAGCCGGACGGAAAATCCCGTTGAAAATTTCCTCGCCGATGGCTATACGGTGACAAGCGAGACGGACGGGCAGGGCAACACGCTCTATACCGTCGTTCCGAAACAGCAGCCATAACGAACCAAGACAAACGATACGAAGGCCCGCGCTCTGCGCGGGCTTTCGTTTGCTCTGAAATATTTAAGAAGAACAGCCCCGATCCGAAGGCGCCGAGTATCCTGATTGCCCTTGTTTTCGGAAGGTTTTCGGCTCGGCAAGCCTGAAAACGAAAAGGCAGAGCGTTCCGACCCCTTCTTGCCGCGAGAGCGTTGGGATCGGTAGTCGGTAAGACCCTAAAAGAGCTTTTCTCTGTCGGTTCCGTCGGTCCGCACCGCCATTGAATGATTCGGAAATTCCGCGGCCAAGCGCGGAGCGAAGGGAGTGAACGAAACGATTTTTGTTGCATTTTGAAGGAAAAAAGGAGGGGAAAAGAGGCTGTACAAAGGCGGACAGAGAGAAAAGGATTGGCAGAGAAAAAATAAAAAAGACAGCTCACGCAATACGTGAGCTGTCTGCAAGGAAGCCGATTACAGCACCAGACCGAAGACGGCCCAGACAAGCACAATCCCGAAGAGGATACCGAACAGTCCGCTTCTGCCGCAGCTGCGGGCAAGCGTGACGTTCGTCTTCTGCAATGTGAAGTAGCAGATCAGAGCGACGGGACAGAAGAGAAAGCAGAAGATATGGTAGACAAATGCAGGGTCGGTGAACGTCTTTCTGAACCACGGGCCGATGGACTGATAGAAGGCAACGGACGTGTGTTTATCGATGGCAAAGCCGACGCCGAGAAAGATCACGGAGACGATCAGATACACCCAAGCCAATCCGAATGTTCCTGCTGCGTTTGTGGCAAGGTTCATGACGAGCAAAATGAGCGTGACGCTCATGAAGAACGATACATCGTGCTCGGAATGATTGGCGAGATACGAATAGTAGATCAGCGACCAGATCAATAAGATCAGCGTGATCACGCCTAAAATGACCATAGAAACTCCCCCCAAGATACAATTTTCTATAAATTTATTATAGTATAAGATTTATGGCTTGTCAAGATACGAGATAAAATTTATGAAAAAGAATTCAGGTTGTCATCTGGCAGAGCCTTCGGAGCATGGAACGCGGGACAGGCATTTGTGCATACGCTGTGTTGACTGCCGTTGCGGCAGAACGGAGGAAACACGGATGCAATGGTTTTTCGCACTGGACGCATGGCTGCAGGCGCTCTTGGCGTCTCTTGTGATGTATGCGATGACGACGCTCGGCGCGGCTTGCGTCTTCTTTTCCCGCCGTCCGAACGCAAACGTTCTCACGGTTCTTCTGGGTGCGTCGGCGGGGATCATGATCGCGGCAAGTTTCTTTTCTCTGCTCCTGCCCGCGATCGAGGCGGAAAGCACGCTTCCGACCTATCTCACGGTGACGCTCGGGTTCTTTCTCGGGGGTGCGTTCCTCGTGGCAAGCGACGCGCTTTTGTCGCACACGCAGCACACATTTCGTGCCATCGGGGACAAACGCACGGCGCTTTTGTACTTTGCCGTCACGCTGCATAATATCCCGGAGGGAATGGCGGTCGGCGTAGCGTTTGCGGCAGGCGCGGCGGGAGAAAGCCTTTCTCCGGGCGGGGGAGCGGCGATCGCGGGATTGTTGCTTGCGCTCGGGATAGCCGTCCAGAATTTTCCCGAGGGAATGTGCGTCGCCTTTCCCATGCGCGCCAAGGGGATGTCGCCGCTGCGCAGTTTTCTGTTCGCACAGGGTTCTGGCGCCGTGGAAGTCCCCGCCTGCGTTCTGGGCGCGCTTGCGGCGTCGGCAATCGGCGCGCTCCTGCCCTGGGCGCTGGCATTTTCGGCGGGCGCAATGATCGCGGTCGTCTGCTCCGAACTCATTCCCGAATGCTTCTCCGGGAATAAGACGCTCGCCACCGCAGGCGTGGTGGTCGGGTTTTGTCTCATGATGGCGCTGGACGTCGCGCTCGGTTAGTCGGGCGCGACGCGCCTTCGGCGTGCGGACATGCCGTCATCCGATACGGGACGAGAGCGAAGGGGGGGCGGAAGGACAAAGCGACGGAAAAACAAGCAAAAAAACCCCTGTAATGCTTGACGCAAAGCGGGACGTTTGCTATAATGGGATAGGAAAAAAGGCAGCTCTGTTCTGCCATATACGGCAGATGAGAGGAATAATTGGGAAGTCAGAGCCGGTTTTTTTCGCATAGAAAAAAACTGCTCTTTTCTTTTTTGACATGAGAAAAGCGGCAGGTGTGTCCGCGCGATGGAGGTCAACAAGATGAAGAAAGTTGCAGTGATCATGGGAAGCGACAGCGATCTTCCCGTTGTAGAGAAGGCATTTTCCGTGTTCGAGGAATACGGTGTTCCCTATGAAGTGCATGTGTATTCGGCGCACCGCACGCCCGTTGAGGCGCGCATCTTTGCGCAGGAGGCGGCGGACAAGGAGTTCGGCGTCATCATTGCGGCGGCGGGGAAGGCGGCGCATCTGGCGGGATCGCTTGCGGCGAACACCGTGCTTCCCGTCATCGGCATTCCGGTCAAGAGCTCGACGCTGGACGGCCTTGACGCGCTTTTGTCCACCGTACAGATGCCCTCGGGCATTCCCGTGGCGACGGTCGCCATCGACGGGGCGCAGAACGCCGCGCTTCTTGCGGTGGAGATCCTCGCCGTGGGCGACGAGAAACTGCACGAAAAGCTCGTGAACGCCCGCCGTGCCGCGACGGAGAAGGTGCTCAAAAAGGACGCGGAAATCGCCGCAAAGTACAACAAGTAACCAATTTTTACAATCAGGGTAAAAGGAGATACAGATATGGAAATCGAAAAGACTGTTCAGCTCTATGAAGGCAAGGCAAAGAAGGTGTATGCCACGACGGACGAAAATCTGTGCATCGTGTCGTACAAGGATGACGCGACCGCATTCAACGGACTCAAGAAGGGGACGATTGCGGGCAAGGGCGTCGTCAACAACCGCATGACCAATCTTTTGATGCAGCTGCTGGAAAAGGCGGGCGTTCCCACCCATTTCGTGAAGGAGCTCTCCGATCGCGACACCCTCGTCAAGAAGGTGAAGATCGTTCCGCTCGAGGTCATCATCCGCAATGTCTCCGCCGGGTCGTTTGCAAAGCGCTACGGCGTGGAAGAGGGCATCGTCTTTGACGAACCCACCATCGAGTTCTCCTACAAGAACGACGAACTGGGCGATCCGCTTCTCAACTCCTACCATGCGCTCGCGCTGAAGCTGGCGACCAAGGAGGAGATCGAGACCATCAAGAAGTATGCGTTCAAGGTGAACGATGTCCTCAAGGCATATTTCCTGCATCTCGGGGTCAAGCTCATCGACTTCAAGCTGGAGTTTGGCCGCCTGCCCGACGGCACCATCGTGCTTGCCGATGAGATCTCGCCCGACACCTGCCGTTTCTGGGACGCAAAGACCAACGAGAAACTGGACAAAGACCGTTTCCGCCGCGATATGGGCGGTGTCGAGGCTGCATACGCCGAGATCTTCAAGCGCGTCACCGAGGGAGAGTAACGTTCATGGAGCATGAGATCCACGAGGAGTGCGGCGTATTCGGGATTTTTTCGCCCGACGTGCAGAATGTCGCATCCACTACCTATTACGCCCTGTTTGCACTGCAGCACAGGGGACAGGAATCCGCCGGCATCGTGGTCAACAACGACGGCGTGTTCAGCGCCTACAAGGACGTCGGGCTCGTCAATGACGTGTTCACGCCCGATGTCATGGCAAAGCTGGGACAGGGCAACATGGCGATCGGACACGTCCGTTACGGCACCACGGGCACGAACGGAAGAGAGAACGCCCAGCCCATCGTCGTAAAGCACCTCAAGGGGAACATGGCGCTCGCGCACAACGGCAACCTCATCAACGCGACGGAACTGCGCGAGGAGCTGGAGGGCGAGGGCTGTATCTTCCATACGACGTCGGATACCGAAGTCATCGCCTACGTCATCACGCGCGAGCGCGTCAAGGCACGCTCCATTGAGGAGGCGGTGCTCTCGTCGATGGACAAGCTCAAGGGCGCCTATTCGCTCGTGGTCATGTCTCCTTCCAAGCTGATCGCCGCGCGCGATCCGCTGGGATTCCGTCCGCTCTGCTTCGGCAAGCGCGACGACGGAAGCTGGCTGATCGCCTCCGAGTCGTGCGCGCTCAACGCCGTCGGGGCGCACAAGGTGCGCGAAGTGGAGCCCGGCGAGATGATCGTCTTCACCAAGGACGGCATCAAGTCGGATACCTCGCACTGCGGCGGGAAAAAGGCGTTCTGCGTCTTTGAGTACTTCTATACCGCCCGTCCCGACTCGGAGATCGACGGCTGCTACGTGCATGACGCGCGGATGCGCGCAGGCGCGTTCCTCTATGAAAAGTACAAGATCGATGCGGACATCGTCATCGGCGTGCCCGATTCGGGTCTGGATGCGGCGCTCGGCTATGCGCAGGCGTCGGGGATCCCGTACGGCATCGGCTTTATCAAGAACAAGTACATCGGCAGGACGTTCATCGCGCCCGATCAAAAGGTGCGCGAGGACCGCGTGAAGATCAAGCTCAACGTCATCGCGTCCGCGGTGGACGGCAAGCGCGTCATTCTCGTGGACGACTCCATCGTCCGCGGCACGACCAGCGCGCGCATCGTGCATCTTCTGCGCGAGGCGGGGGCGACCGAAGTGCATTTCCTCTCGTCCGCGCCGAAATTCCTCAATCCCTGCTATTACGGGACGGACATCGATTCGCGGGACAACCTCATTGCCTGCCATCATACGACGGAGGAGATCGCCAAGATCATCGGGGCGGATTCCGTGGGGTATCTCGACATCGAGCACGCAAAGCGCCTGACGGGCGGCGACGGCAGCGGGTTCTGCTGTGCCTGTTTTGACGGCGTCTATCCCACCGAGATCCCCAAGGAACCGGGGAAAGACCGCTTCGAGCGCCCCATTGCGGGACGGCCCATCAGCGAGAATCCCAAATTCCGCAAGAATCAGGAGAAGTGACGCATGGAAAAAAGTTATTCGGACAGCTACAAGGCGGCGGGGGTGGACATCACCGCGGGGTATAAGGCGGTCGAGCTCATGAAAAAGCACGTCGCCCGTACCATGCCCGAGGGCCGCGCGGACATCGGCGGCTTCGGCGGACTGTTCCCGCTCGCCATGGACGGCATGAAAGAGCCCGTTCTCGTCTCGGGAACGGACGGCGTCGGCACCAAAATAAAGCTCGCGTTCCTGCTTGACAAGCACGACACGGTCGGCATCGACTGCGTCGCCATGTGCGTCAACGACATCATCTGCTGCGGGGCAAAGCCGCTCTTTTTCCTCGACTACATCGCCTGCGGGCGCAACATCCCCGAGAAGATCGCCGCCATCGTGGGCGGCGTGGCGGAGGGTTGCGTGCGCGCGGGCTGTGCGCTCATCGGCGGCGAGACGGCCGAGCACCCCGGGCTCATGCCCGAAGAGGAGTACGACCTCGCGGGGTTTGCGGTCGGCGTCGTGGACAGGAGCAAGGTCATCGACAACACGGCGATGAAAGAGGGCGACGTCATGCTGGCGCTGCCTTCCTCGGGCGTGCATTCCAACGGATTCTCGCTCGTGCGCAAGGTGTTCGACGTGGACAACTGCGACCTCAGCGCGCCCGTTGCCGAACTGGGGGGCAAGCCGCTCGGCGAGACACTCCTCACGCCCACGAAGATCTATGTAAAACCCGTGCTGGCGCTCCTCAAAGAGGTCTGCGTCAAGGGCATTTCCCACATCACGGGCGGCGGGTTCTATGAGAACATGCCGCGCTCCATTCCTGCGGGCCTCGGCGTGAAGATCAGAAAGTCGGACGTGAAGGTGCTCCCCATCTTCCGGCTCATTCAGAAGACGGGGAACATCTCCGAACACGATATGTTCAACACCTTCAACATGGGGGTGGGCATGAGCATCGTCGTCGCCCGTGCGGACGCCGAAAAGGCGATCGCCGTATTGAAGGCGAACGGCGAAGAGGCGTATGTCCTCGGCGAGATCGTCAAGGGCGACGGAGTCACACTCGTATGAACAAGATCCGCGTCGCCGTCCTCTGTTCGGGCGGCGGCACCAATTTACAGGCCATTCTGGACAGCGCCGCCGCGGGGCGCATTCCCGCGGGCGAGATCGCGCTCGTCGTCTCGGACAACGCCTCCGCCTATGCGCTGGAACGCGCGAAAAAGGCGGGCGTCGAGACCGTCGTCGCGGACAAGAAAGAAATTCCCGACCGTGCGGAGCGCGAGAGGCGCATTCTTGCGGCGCTGGAAGCGCATGACATCGGGCTCATCGTCCTTGCGGGGTTCATGACCATTTTGAGCGAGGCGTTTACCAGAAAATACGACCACCGCATGATCAACGTGCATCCGTCGCTCATTCCGAGCTTCTGCGGCCCCGGGTTTTACGGGCTGAAGGTGCATGAGGCGGCGCTGTCCCGCGGGGTCAAGGTGACGGGCGCGACCGTGCATTACGTCAACGAAGTGTGCGACGGCGGGCCGATCATTGCGCAGAAGGCGGTCTGCGTCGAGGAGGGGGACACCCCCGAGACGCTGCAAAAGCGCGTCATGCGCGAAGCGGAGTGGATCATCCTGCCCCAGGCGGTGGAGACGGTCTGCGAGCGATTATTGAAGGAAAGGGGGATTTGACATGGGTTACGTCAGAAAGAGCATGAAGCGCATCCTTGCGGGCAATTCCTATCCCGGGCGCGGCATCGTCATCGGCAAGTCGTCGGACGGAAGAAAGGCGATGTTTGCCTATTTCATCATGGGCAGGAGCGAAAATTCGCGCAACCGCATCTTTAAGGAAGAGGGGGACACCGTCACCATCTATCCCTTCGATGCGAGCAAGGTGGCCGATCCGTCGCTCATCATCTATTCGCCCGTCAAGCGCGTGGAGAACGACATCATCGTCACGAACGGCGATCAGACGGACACCATCGAGGAATATCTCAAGATGGGCAAGTGCTTCCGCTGTGCGCTCAAGACGCGCACCTTTGAGCCGGACGCGCCCAACTATACGCCCCGCATCAGCGGCATCATCCACCTCAAAAAGGGCGGATTCACCTATGAGATGTCCATTCTCAAGAGCGCGGACGGCAAGGGCGAGAAGTGCAACCGCTTCACGTTCGACTACGAGCCCGTCAACGGCACGGGACATTTCCTGCACACCTATGAAAAGGACGGAAGTCCCTTGCCCACCTTCTCGGGCGAACCCGAGCGCGTCGCTGTTCCCAACGACGTCAACGCATTCGCGCAGGAGATCTGGGAGAATCTCGATCCCGAGAACAAGATTTCGCTCTACTGCCGCGCGATCACGCTGCGCACCTGGCAGGAAGAGAGCGTGCTCATCAATAAATTCACCAAGTAAGAAAAACTCTGCGCACAAGGACGGCACCTTTGTCTCCGCCGCGGCGCGGGGGAGCGAACGATCGCAGAAAAGAGAGGTCTTATGAACGAATTTCAGTTAAAATACGGCTGCAACCCCAATCAGAAGCCCGCACGCATCTTCATGGCGGACGGAAGCGATCTGCCCGTGGAGATCCTGAACGGCAGACCCGGGTATATCAATTTCCTGGACGCCTTCAATTCCTGGCAGCTCGTCAAGGAGCTCAAAGAGGCGACGGGCATGGTGGCGGCGACCAGCTTCAAGCACGTCTCGCCCACGTCGGCGGCGGTCGGGAAGAAGCTCTCGCCCGCGCTCAAACAGGCGTGCTTTGTGGACGACATCGAGGGCCTTGACGATTCGCCGCTTGCCTGCGCCTATGCGCGCGCCAGAGGGACGGACAGAATGTCCTCCTTCGGCGACTGGATCGCCCTGTCCGACACGTGCGACGAGGTGACCGCGAACATTATAAAACGCGAGGTCTCCGACGGCATCATCGCGCCCGCCTATACCCCCGAAGCGCTCGCGATCCTCAAGAGCAAGAAGAAGGGCGCGTACAACATCGTGAAGATCGACCCTGCCTACGTCCCCGCCGAAATCGAGAGAAAACAGGTGTTCGGCGTGACGTTCGAGCAGGGGCGCAACAACTATAAGATAGACCGCTCGACGCTTGATCACATCGTCACAAAGAACAAAGACCTTCCCGCGGACAAGGCGATCGATCTCATCATCGCGCTCATCACGCTCAAATACACGCAGTCCAACTCCGTGTGCTTCGCGACGGACGGACAGGCGATCGGCGTGGGCGCAGGCCAGCAGTCGCGCATTCACTGCACCCGCCTTGCGGGACAGAAGGCAGACCTCTGGCACCTCCGCCAGAGCGAAAAAGTGCTCTCCCTGCAATTCGCGGAGGGCGTCGGCAGGCCCGAGAAGAACAACATCATCGATCTGTATCTCTCCGACGAGGCGGACGAAGTGCTCGCCGACGGCGTCTGGCAGAAGAACTTCGCCGTCCGTCCCGCGCCCTTCACCCGCGAGGAGAAGGCGGAATACCTCGCCTCCGTCAAGGGCGTCTCGCTCGGGAGCGACGCGTTCTTCCCGTTCTCGGACAACATCGAGCGCGCCTATAAGAGCGGCGTGAGCTATGTCGCCGAACCGGGCGGCTCGGTGCGGGACGATCTCGTCATCGAGGCGGCGGACGCACACAACATGGTGATGGCATTCACGGGAATGCGACTGTTCCATCACTGAGCAGACAAACGGCACGCGCAAACCCGCGCACTCCTGCGGGTTTGCGCGCAAGCATTTCTTATACGAGGCAAAGCTATGGATATTCTGGTAGTCGGCGGCGGCGGAAGAGAACACGCCGTCATCAAGGCACTCAAAAAGAGCAGACGCGCGGGCAAGATCTATTGCCTGCCCGGAAACGGCGGCATTGCGCGCGACGCCGAATGCGTCCCCGTCAAGGCGACGGACATCGACGGCATTGTCGCGTTTGCGCGGGAACGTGAAGTGGATTTTGCGGTCGTCACGCCCGACGATCCGCTCTGCATGGGCTGTGTGGACGCCCTGGAAGCGGCGGGCATTCCCTGTTTCGGACCGACAAAGAACGCCGCTGTCATCGAGGGGAGCAAGGTGTTCTCCAAGAACCTCATGAAAAAGTACGGCATCCCCACGGCGGCGAGCGAGACGTTCTCCGACCCCGCCGCGGCGACGGAGTACCTGAAGACGGCAAAATATCCCACCGTCATCAAGGCGGACGGGCTGGCGCTCGGCAAGGGCGCGGTCATCGTCAACGACTTTGAAGAGGCGCAGAAGACGGTGAAGGAGATGATGGTGGACAAGGTGTTCGGCGCGAGCGGCGAGCACATTCTCATCGAAGAGTTCCTGACCGGACCCGAGGTCTCGGTGCTCTCCTTCACGGACGGCAAGATCGTCGTGCCGATGGTCTCTTCCATGGACCACAAGCGCGCCAAGGACAACGACGAGGGGCTCAACACGGGCGGCATGGGGACGATCGCGCCCAACCCTTACTATACCGATGCGATCGCCGCGGAGTGCATGGAGAAGATCTTCCTGCCCACCGTGCGCGCGATGAACGCGGAGGGCCGCACCTTCAAGGGGTGCCTTTACTTCGGGCTCATGCTGACGACGGACGGGCCGAAGGTCATCGAATACAACTGCCGTTTCGGCGATCCCGAGACGCAGGTCGTGCTTCCGCTCCTGACGAGCGATCTCCTGGAGATCATGCTCGCCGTGCGCGGCGGGTGTCTGAGAGAGGACATGGTGCGCTTTCGGAAGGGCGCGGCGTGCTGCGTCGTGCTTGCCTCCGAGGGGTACCCGAAGAAGTATTCCACGGGCTATCCGATCACGCTGCCCGAGCCCGGTGCGGGCGAGGACATCTATGTCGCGGGCGCCAAGCTGGAAAACGGACAGCTCGTCACGTCGGGCGGCAGAGTGCTGGGCGCCGTCGCCACGGCGGACACGCTCAAAGAGGCGATCGGGCGCGCCTATGCGCTCGCGGAAAAAATTCACTTTGAAAACGCCTATATGCGCAGGGACATCGGCCGCCGCGCGCTCATGGCGTTGAAGGGGGAGTAATGGTTTACAGAGTCTATGTGGAGAAAAAGGAGGGCTTCGACAACGAGGCGCGCGCCCTGCTTTCGGATGTGAGAGAACTGCTGGGCATCACGGGCGTGAGCCGCATCCGTGTGCTCAACCGCTACGACGCGGAGGACATCGACGAAGTGCTCTTCGCGCAGTGCGTGCATACCGTCTTTTCCGAACCGCAGATGGATCGGGCGTCCGAAGGGGCAGACCTTGCGGGCGCGCGCGTGTTCGCCGTGGAATATCTCCCCGGGCAGTTCGACCAGCGTGCGGACTCGGCGGCGCAGTGCATTCAGCTCATCTCCATGCAGCCCCGTCCCGTCATCCGCACGGCGAAGGTGTATGCGGTGTACGGGTCTGTCTCGGAGGACGACCTCGACGCCATCAAGAAATATGTCATCAACCCCGTCGAGAGCCGTGAGGCCTCCCTTGCCATTCCGCCCACGCTGAAAATTTCGCACCCCGTTCCCTCGGAAGTGCGGACGCTCACGGGATTTTTGCAGCTCGACAAGGAGGGGCTTGCGGACTTTGTCAAGACGTACGACCTCGCCATGGACGCGGACGACGTCGCCTTCTGCCAGAGCTACTTTCAGAAAGAGGGGCGCGATCCCACCCTCACGGAGATCCGCATGATCGACACCTACTGGTCCGACCACTGCCGGCACACCACCTTCCTCACCACCATCGACGCGGTGCAGTTCGAGGATCCGCTCCTGCAAAAGGCATATGACGACTATCTCGCGGCGCGCGCGGAGATCGGCAGGACGAAACCCGTCAACCTCATGGACATCGGCACCATTGCGGCAAAACTTCTGAAAAAGCGCGGAATGCTGCAGAAGCTGGACGAATCGGAGGAGATCAACGCCTGCACGGTCAAGATCAAGGTGAACGTGGACGGCGAGGCGCAGGACTGGCTGCTGCTCTTCAAGAACGAGACGCACAACCATCCCACCGAGATCGAGCCCTTCGGCGGCGCGGCGACCTGTATCGGCGGCGCCATCCGCGATCCGCTTTCGGGCAGAAGCTATGTCTATGCCGCCATGCGCGTCACGGGCGCGGGCGATCCGCTCGTCCCCGTAAAAGACACGCTCAAGGGCAAGCTCCCGCAGCGCAAGATCGTCACGACGGCTGCGGCGGGGTATTCTTCCTACGGCAACCAGATCGGCCTTGCCACGGGGCAGGTAGACGAGCTCTACCACCCCGGGTATGTCGCAAAGCGGCTGGAGATCGGCGCCGTGATCGCGGCGACTCCCGCGGAGAACGTGCGCCGCGAGGTCCCCGCTCCGGGCGATAAAGTCATCCTTCTGGG
>ERZ1643251.289-NODE-289-length-82662-cov-7.263585_pt1 | contig 82662 bp, 79 predicted proteins | sample MGYA00579261_ERZ1643251 | MGnify/ENA primary metagenome ERZ1643251 (study PRJEB29033, sample SAMEA4952267) | chicken gut metagenome | biome: Broiler Chicken; feature: Gastrointestinal Tract; material: Caecum | place: Ireland | collected 2018 | study: Broiler... | reverse complement strand
ATCCGCATCGACACCCGCACGGGCGAGTACATGAGCCGCGTGTAATGAAATTTGTCGCACAGCGCGTGAGTAAGGCATCGCTCACGGTGGACACGAAGCCCGTATCCGACATCGGACACGGGCTTGTCGTCTATTTCGGGGTCAAGGTCGGCGATACGAAGGCGCAGGCAGAAAAGTGCGCGGAGAAGATCGCACACCTGCGCGTCTTTGAAGACGATGCGGGAAAGATGAATCTGTCCGTCGGGGACGTCGGGGGTGAAGTGCTGCTCGTGTCGCAGTTCACTCTGTACGGCGACGCGCGGAAGGGCAACCGTCCCTCGTTCATCGAGGCGGAGCGTCCCGAGCCGGCCGATGCGCTCTATCGGTATGCCGCCGAGCGCCTGCAGGCGCTGGGAATTCCCGTCAAACGCGGCGTATTCGGCGCGCATATGGTCATCGATCAGGTGAACGACGGCCCCGTGACCATCATTTACGAAATATGAAAGTACAATATCTCGGGACGGGCGCGGCGGAAGGAGTCCCCGCGCTGTTCTGCAACTGCGAATATTGCCGCGGCCTGCGTGCGCGCATCGCGCGCGGCGAGGGCGAAAACGAAGTGCGCTCGCGCGCACAAGTCCTCCTGGACGGCGAACTCTCCGTCGACTTCCCGCCCGACGCCTTTTTCCACATGGCGCGTTTCGGCGTCGATCTCTCGGCGGTCAGGTATCTGCTCGTCACGCACTCGCATATGGATCACTTCTATGCGCATGATTTTATCCTGCACGGCTACAAATATGCGCACGAAATGACCGCGCCGCACCTCACCGTCTTCGGAAATTCCGAGGTGGGCGAGGTGTTCGCCGAATGCACGCGGCGGGAGATGAAAAAAGATGTCGCCTCCACGATCGCATTTCACACGGTGGGTGCGTTCGAGGAGATTGCCTTCGGCGACTGGAAGGCATACAGTTTCCCCGCCCATCACACGTCGCGCGAACCGCTCCTGTGGCTCATCGAAAGGGGCGGGAAGCGCGTTCTGCACCTCACCGATACGGGCCGCGTTCCCGACGAGAGCATAGATTTTCTGGCAAAGCTTCAAAAGCGGGTCGATCTCGTCACCGTTGACTGCACCTTCCTGTGGGAGGATTCCGACCCCAATGCCCGCCATATGAACCTCAAAGAGGCCGACCATACGATTGCGCGACTGACCCGAATCGGGATCGTCGACGACAAGACCTTAAAAGTCATCACGCATTTTTCGCACAACAGCGCCCCCTCGGCCGAGGCGCTTGCGCGTGCGGAGCGGGAATATTCTTTCCTTGCCGCGTATGACGGAATGCAGCTCGAGATATAATTTCTTCTGACAGGAACGCCTGCAGAGAGGACGCCAATGACAGATCAATTCCGCGATACGCTTTTTCTCAGCGATCTGGACGGGACGCTTCTGCGCTCCGATCAGACGCTCGACGAATACACCTGCTCGGTCATCGACCGCCTGGCCGATGCGGGCATTCATTTTTCCTACGCGACGGCGCGCAGCATCGACACCGCCGCTCTCGTCACCAAGGGGATCCGCGTCAACCTCCCCGTCATCGTGCATAACGGCTCCTTTATCCTCGACAGCGTGACGCGCAAACCGCTCTGGTCTGCCGCATTCACGCACGAAGAGGAGATCGAAGTGTACGGCGCCTTCCTCGATCACGGGCTCTTTCCGCTCACCTATGCCGTCATCGACGGCAAGAACCGTTTTTCCTATATCAAGGCGCATTGCTCGCGGGCGCAGTGGGATTTCGTCATGTCCCGCCTTTGGAGCGAGGAAGACCGCCGCGCGCGGGAGATCTTCGCCCCCGACGAGGCGCTGGACGGCACCGTCTACTACTTTGCCTGCATCGCCGACGACGAAAAACAGCTCCTGCCCGTCTACAAACGCCTCAAAAATCGCTTCCGCTGTATCTACTCGCGCGACATCTATACCGATGCGCCCTGGCTGGAGATCATGCCGCAGGGAGTCTCCAAGGCGTCCGCGGCGCACAAACTGATGGGGCTGCTCGGCTGTACCCGTCTCGTCTGCTTCGGCGATGCCGAAAACGATCTCTCCATGTTTGAAAGTGCGGACGAGAAATATGCCGTCGCCAACGCCGTTCCCGCCCTCAAAAAACGCGCGACGGCCGTCATCGGGGAAAACGACGAGGAGGCCGTCGCCGCTTGGCTGGACGCCAATGTCCTGAAAAAAATCTGACAATGTCCGCATGGCCGGACACCAATGCCTTGAATAAAATCTGACAATGTCCGATCACGCTTGCGCCCCGCGGCAATTTGCCGCGGGGCGCAAAATATCGGATGCGTTGTTGCGTTTTTGTGGCCGTTATCCGGCGAAGCACGGGTTTATTCTCCGCTTTGACCGCGGCCGTTGTTCTCTTCCGCGTCGGAAGAAGGCGTTCGGGCGTCCGTCGCATCGGGCGACGTACTGCCTTCCGTACTGCCGTCCGTGCGAAGAGAGTCTGTCGCGCAGGGAACCGCCGATGTGTCGTCCGTACTGCCGTCCGTGCGGGCGGAGGCTGCGGCAGAAGACGCGCGGCGGGGACGCGGAACAAAGGAAAAGGCGTCCATCGTCTGCGGACGTTTGAGAAAGAGGACACAAAGGGGAACGAGCGTAACAAGACTGCCCGCAAGGTGAAGGAGCATATCCTCCATGGTGTCGAGGATTGCGGTTCCGCGGCGGCTGTTGACGAGGTAGGTCCCGTCGGGGTAACTTTCGAGAATGCCGTCCGCCCAGCCCTGCGTGCTGGAGGCAGGGTCGACGGTGTCTACGGTGAACTCAAAGAGTTCCCAAAGGTAGCCGATAGTGAGCGAGCAGAAGAGGGCGAGCAGGACGGTGGCGATCAGCTTGCGCGTTCCTTCGGGCTGATTGCGCAGGAGGACGGAGGCAAGCCCCAGACCGAGGACGGCAAACAGGACACCCGAGAGTGAATGCAGAACCATATCCCATGCGGGGAAGAAATCGTACATGCACCAGACGTTGGCGACGGTATTTCCGCCGAAGGCAAACAGGGCGCAGGCGATGACGACGGGAGTTCCCGCGCGGAAGCAGAGCAGCCATTGGGCGAGGTAGACCGCCGAAATGGAGAAAAGGCTGATGCCGAAGTGCAGCAGCGTTTTGTAGAATTTGGCGGTTCCGATGACCCCTTCCGAAAGACGGGAGATGTTCCAGAACAGGCCCGCAAAATCGAGCAGAATGAGCACCGCCCAGACGGCGGCCAGGAGAATCGTACGCCGCGACGGGCGCGTGGAACTGTGTTTCATAATTACCTCCGCAGAAACGGAAAAGACGTCAGGACAAAAGCATAGCAGAAGCGTCGGTGTTTGTCAAGCCGAAACCGTCACGGCGATTCTGCCGCGGGGCGCTATCAGATGGTTGGTCGCAATCTGTCATATTGTCGGATTATTGAGGCGCTGTCATACTTTTTGCGGGCAGTCTGTCATATTGTCGGGATACCATCATACTGCTTGGGCGCAATTTATCCTATTTTGGACGGAAAGAGGGATAATTTCTCTTGTTTTGCCTTGATTTTTTGCCGTTCGGAGGGCAAACGTGCGGGAAAGCGGCTAAATTTCCTCAAAGCAGTTTACATTTTTCAAAAAAAAGTGTACAATAGACAAAAACGACGGAGGACGCTCACGATGGGATTGCTCGCAAAGATCAAGGCATTTTTTACGCGTGCAGGGCGGCCCGTCGTCCTCGGCCTTGCGCTCGGCTCGGGCGGAGCAAAGGGCATGGCGCACCTCGGCGCTCTCAAAGCGTTCGAGGAAGAGGGCCTTGTCTTCTCCGTCGTGACGGGAACGTCCATCGGTTCTATCGTCGGCGCTCTGCTCGCCAAGGGGTACTCCTGGGCGGACATGACGGGCATCGTGGACAGCATCAACAAAAAAGAATTTTCCAAAAATCTGCGGCCGTTTGCCGATATGTCGCCCTTCGAGAGCTTTTTGGAGGGCTATCTGGAGGGGGACATTTCCGCTTTGCCGCTTCCGTTTGCGGCGTGTGCGACGGACGCCGTAACCAATGCGTGCGTCGTCTTGCGCGAGGGCAAGATCGCGCGTGCGCTCACGGCGTCTTCCGCCATTCCGCCCTTTTTCCGCGGCGTGGACTGGAACGGCCGAAAACTCTACGACGGCGCATTTTCCAACGCCATTCCCGCGGACGTTTGCCGCGAACTGGGTGCGCAGGTCGTCGTGGGGATCGATCTCTCCGCATTCGCCAGAGCGGAAGAGGAGAAAGGCCGCCTGGAACGTCTGCTCGGCTCTGCGATCGGGGCGTTTACCCCCGTACGGACATTGCCCGATGCCAAGACGCGCGGCTACGAGGCGGCAGACGTCATGCTCCGCCCCGATCTGTATGACTTTAAGGCGACAAACATCTCGCGCACGGCGATGGACGCCATGTTTGAGATCGGCTATCGCGAGGCAAAGGAACGCCTGCCCGAGATCCGCGCGGCGATCGCCGCGGCACGAAAATCGAGGCGCGGCAAAAAGAAACCCGGCGCCCGTTCGGACAAGCAGGTGGAAGATAAAAGCGGCTCTTTTGGCGCTGTGAACGGATCGCCCGACGTTCGGAAAGAGGAGCCGAAAGAAACGGATACGATAAAGACGCGCGCAAAGAAGGGGAAGAAACCCAAAAACGAGCCCGAGGGCACGTCGGAATGACGGCCCGCCAGGCAGAGCGCAGGCGCGCCGCGCGGATGCGCGGACTGCGGGGATTGCTCGTCGTCCTTGTCGCGTGTGCCGTGGGATTATTCTTTCTCATCGTTCCGTTTCGCGCCCTGCTTCCCGCACGCGCACTTCCGCCGCGCGGGGAGGGAGAGATGCGGCTGCATTTTCTCTCCGTCGGGCAGGGGGACTGCACCATTGTGGAATTTCCCGACGGCGACGCGCTTGTCGTTGACGGCGGAGACGGTTCCTTTGCGGCAAACGATGCGCTCGTGCGCTATCTGAAAGGGCTGGACGTCTCGTCGCTCACGCTGATCGCGACGCATGCCGACGCCGATCACTACGCGGGACTGACCGAAGTACTGCGCGTATTCGGAGCGGAACAGGTTTATCTGCCCGTCATTGCCTCGTCGGAGAGCGCATACAGGCGCTTTCTCGATGCGGTGGAACAAGAGGGCTGCCGCGTGGATACGCTCGTGCGCTATGACGTCATTGCGCGGCCTTCGGGCGCGTATGCCGTGTGCATTTCTCCGCACGCAGCAGGGGAGACGGACGAAAATGAAGCATCCGTTGCCCTCTTTTTGTATTATGAAGGCGTCCGTATCCTGCTCAGTTCGGACATGAGCGCCGTGCGCGAACGCGCGCTTCTGGCGGAGCTCTCCCTCACGGACGCCATTTTTGACAGCGGGGAATATGCCGTCCGCCTGCGGGACATCGATCTTCTCAAGGTCGCGCATCACGGCTCGGCGGGCGCGTCCTGCGCGGAGTGGCTTACCTATCTCTCGCCCGCAACGGCGGTCATTTCGTGCGGGGCGGGAAACAGCTATCGGCACCCATCGCAGGATACGCTTGCGCGGCTTGCGCAGGTCGGCGCCGACGTCTATCGGACGGACGCGTGCGGCAATGTGCTCGTCACGGTCTCGGGCGGCGGAATGACGGTGACGTTTGCATGATTTCTGACATTCACGGAGGGACGCTATGAAACTCACGACGGCGGGCGAATCGCACGGAAAAGGACTGTTCGCCATTCTGGAGGGCTTGCCTGCGGGGCTGACACTGGACGGCGGGGAGATCGACGTCTATCTTGCGCTGCGTCAGTCCGGGTACGGACGGGGCGCGCGCCAGAAGATCGAACATGACCGCGCGGAAATTCTCTCGGGCGTGCGGAACATGGTCACGCTGGGCAGTCCCGTGACGGTCGCCGTGTGGAATCGCGACTATGCCAACTGGAAAGCGTATATGGCGCCCGAAGGCTGTGACGGTACGGCGCGGAGACTCACCAAGGTGCGTCCCGGCCATGCCGATCTTTCGGGGCTGAAAAAATACGGAACGGAGGACGCGCGCAACGTTCTCGAGCGCGCCTCTGCGCGGGAGACGGCCGTCCGCGTTGCGGCGGGGACGATCTGCCGTCAGCTCCTGCGCGCACTCGGGGTGGAAATTTCGGGATATGTGCGCCGCGTGGGGGAGGTCTCCGACGAGACGGAATATCCCTTTGACGCCCTTGCGGGGCGTCTTCCCGCGCTGTTCATGCTGGATTCTCAAAAGCAGGCGGAGGCGATGCGGTTCATCGACGCCTGCGCGGCGGCGGGCGACACCTGCGGCGGCGTGTGCGAACTGCGCGTCCGCGGACTCAAGAGCGGGTTCGGAAGCTGCATGACGTATGCGGAAAAACTGGACGCCCGTCTTGCCGCGGCGCTGATGGGCATTCAGGCCGTCAAGGGCGTGGAAGTCGGCATCGGGTTCCGTGCGGCGGCGTTGCGCGGAAGCGCGGTGCATGACGAGATCTTTTATGACGACGCGCGGGGATTCTTCCGCAAGACCGACCGCGCGGGCGGGATCGAAGGCGGCATGAGCAACGGCGAGGAGATTCTCTTGCGCATTGCAATGAAGCCCATTCCCACGCTCATGCGCGGACTTGCGACGGCGGACTATGTGACGCACGAAGGGGTGCGCGCCGCGGCCGAGCGCAGCGACGTGTGCGCCGTTCTTGCGTGCGAGGTAGTGGCAGAGAGCGTGCTCTGTGCGGCGCTGGCGGAAGTCGTGCTGGAGCGGCTGGGCGCGGACAACCTCGCCGATCTGAAAAAACGCTATGAGGAGCTTCCCCGATGAGGACGTTTACCATTTCGACTGCAAATGCGGAGACAAGCCGCATTGTCTGCCGCAAGGATATTCTCGAACAGGCGCTCCCTGAGACGCTCAAGGCGTACCGTCAGGTCTTTCTCTTTTCGGACGAGACGGTGTGGAAGATTTACGGAACCCGCATCCGCCGCGCCGTCGGAAAGGCCGGCGTGTACTGTATGTCTGCGGGGGAGGCGCATAAGACGCCCGAAACGTTGTTTTCCCTTCTCTCCGCCATGGCGGAAGCGGGACTGCACCGCAGCGACTGCCTCGTATGCATCGGCGGAGGCGTCGTGGGGGACGTGGGCGGCCTTGCCGCGGCGCTGTATATGCGCGGGATCGACTGCATTCAGGTCCCGACCACGCTCCTTGCGCAGGTGGATTCCTCGGTGGGGGGGAAGACCGCGGTGGATTTTTGCGGCATCAAAAACCTGGTCGGCGTCTTTCGTCAGCCGACGTACGTCTACGTCGACCCCGCCTTTCTCGCGACGCTCCCCGCGCGCGAGATCCGCTGCGGACTTGGCGAAATCATAAAGCACGGGGCGCTCAGTCCCGAAATCTTTGATACGCTCGAGCAAAATCGCGACAAACTGACCGATCTTGCCTTTTTGGCGGACATCGTTCCCGCCAATGTCGCCTTCAAGGCGAACGTCGTGCGCGAGGACGCGCGGGAGGGAAATCTGCGCAAGTGTCTCAACCTCGGGCATACGACGGCGCACGCCTTCGAGCTGTTGGACGGAAAGCTCTCGCATGGGGAGTACGTCCTCATCGGAACCTGCATCGAGGCGGAGATCTCCGCTTCCCGCGGCGGCGACGCCGCATATCTTGCGCGGCTGGAGCGGCTGTGTCTGAGGGCGCTCGGGACGATGCCCGCGCTGCCCGATCCCGCCGAGGCGGCGCGCGTCGCCTGTCTGGACAAGAAGAATACGGGACGCGGGCGCATTGTCCTCACCGTTCCCGTGGCAAAGGGCGAATATCGCCTGCTCGAACTGGGGGCGGAGGAATACGAGCGCGAACTCGGGCGCATCGGGAGGAAATTATGCTCAGACTTGCCGTGATCGGAAAGGACGTCTCCCGATCGTTGAGCCCCGTCATGCATCGGTTTCTGCTCGGGAAGATGGGCGAGCGCTGTACCTACGAATGCGTGAGCATTCCGCCCGAGCGCTTTTCGGCCGATGTCGGGACGCTCTTTTCCCGCTTCGACGCATTCAACGTGACCATTCCGTTCAAGGCGGAGATCCTCCCGTTTCTTGCGCGGACAGAGGGAGACGCAAAGACGTTTTCCGCCGTCAACACCGTGGTGTCGGCAACGCGCACGGGGTACAACACGGACGGACTCGGGTTTATGCTCATGCTGGACAATGCGGGCGTGGACGTCTCGGGCAAGCGCGTGCTCGTGCTCGGCGCGGGGGGCGCGGGCAGGAGCTGTATCTGCAAGCTCGCCGAGCGCGGCGCACAAGTATTCGCCTACGGCCGCAATTTTCAGCGCCTGCAAAAGGTCTGGACGGAGATGGGCAATTTTACGCCCCTCGAGAGCATCCCGCCCGCGGCGTATGACGTCATCTGCAACTGTACGGGCATCGGAATGCACGACACAATCGGACAGACGCCCACCGTGCGCACGCCGCGCGGGGAATTTCCCGTCGGAGAGGCGCTGCTCGCGGGCTGTACGGCGGCGGTCGATCTCATCTACGAGCCTGTACAGTCGGAGTTTCTGCGCATCGCCGCATCGCTCGGCAAAAAGACGCTCAACGGCGGCGCGATGCTCTTCTACCAGGCGTATTACGCGGACTGCATCTATCTGGAACGCACGCCTTCCCCTGCGGAGGCGAAGCAATATTACATGGAATACTCGGGAGGAAAGGCATGACCATTCTGGTTCTCAACGGAGTCAATCTCAACATGACGGGCAGGCGGGAAAAGGACGTCTACGGCACGCAGACGCTGCGCGAGATCAACGAGCGCATAGCGAGTTACGCCGAAAAGCTGGGGATCACCGTCAAGTTCTTCCAGAACAACCTCGAGGGCGAGATCTGCACCGCCATTCAGAGCGCCGAGGGAAAGTATGACGGCATTATCCTCAACGCGGGGGCGTTCACGCACTATTCGTATGCCATCCGCGACGCCATTGCGTCCGTGTCCGTGCCTGTCGTGGAAGTCCACATGAGCAACGTCCATGCGCGCGAGGAATTTCGCCGCAACTCGGTTCTGACGCCCGTCTGCCGCGGAGAGATCCTCGGATTCGGCGCGAACAGCTATATTCTTGCATTGGAGAGTTTTCTGTTATGAACATCGTTTTGTGCGGCATGATGGGGGTAGGGAAGTCGAGCGTCGGCATCCGCATTGCCGAGCGCACGGGCAGAATGTGGTACGATACGGACGTGGTCATCTCCGACCGTCACGGCAGGATCTCGGACATCTTCGAGTTCTACGGCGAAGCGCATTTCCGGATGCTTGAAACGGAGATCGTGCGCGAGCTCTCGGGACGGGACGGCCTTGTCATTTCGACGGGCGGCGGACTTGTGCTCAAGCCCGAGAACAGCGAACTGCTCAAAAAGAACGGGCGCATCTTTTTCATGCGCGCGAGTTTTGAGACGCTTTTGAAGCGCGTCCGCGCCGATGAGACGCGTCCGCTTCTGAAGAACACGGGCAAGACGGCGGAGACGCTCGGACAGCTCCTCGAAGAGCGCACGCCCGTGTATGAGCACGTCGCCGATTTCATCGTCGATACGGACGGCAAGAGCGTCGAGGAAGTCGCGGACGAGATCCTCGCGCACATGGACGCGGAGCAGGCGTCCGAAGGCGCGGAGCAGGCGTCCGAAGGAGAGAAACGCGCATGAGAGTGCTCGTAACGGGCGGAACGCGCGGCATCGGGCTTGCCTGCTGCCGCCTTTTTTTCCGCATGGGATATGAAGTGACGGCGCTCTATTCCTCGGACGAAGCGGCAGCAGAGGCGGCGCGCAGGGAACTCCCCGAAGTGCGCTTCCTGCGTGCGGACGTCGCCGACGAGGCGGCCGTAAAACGGGTGTTTTCCGAGCTTCCGCCCCTTGACGTGCTCGTAAATAACGCGGGGATCGACTTCTTCGCGCAGGTGCAGGACATGGCCTATTCGGACTACGCGCGCGTGATGGACGTCAATATGGGCGGGACGTTCCTCGTGACCAAGTACGCCGTTCCGGGGATGCTTTCGCGCGGCGGAGCGATCGTCAACGTCTCCTCGATCTGGGGCGTCACGGGCGGAAGCTGCGAGAGCGTATATTCGGCGTCCAAGGGGGCAGTGATCGCCTTTACGAAGGCGCTTGCGCAGGAACTCGCACCCGCTGTCCGCGTCAATGCCGTTGCCCCCGGCGCCATCGATACCGTCATGAATGCGGGGTACTCCGCGCAGGAACGGCAGGAGATCGAGCGCCGAATCCCGCTCGGGCGCTTCGGTACGCCCGACGAGTGCGCCCAGGCGGTGTACTTTCTGGCAACCTGCCGCTATTGTACGGGCCAGGTGCTGGGCGTGGACGGCGGCGGCCTGTAAACGCGCTCCCGTTCCGCTCGGATCTTTCTGCAAAACCGACTTCGGCACGGGGCGCAGGGGAGAAGCGCAGCACCCTGTTCTGGTCTTTTTTGCAGGGCATGGAGCGGGGGCGATCGGTCTGCGCGGCGGGGTTCAAAAATTTTTTGAAAAAATTTTGCCGAAAAACAAGGAGTTTTTCCCGTCGTCTGCGTAATAACCAAGTGATGAATGACGTGACATTGAAGGAAAAAACTTACGAGAAGGAACGCGCTTTTCTCTCGCCGTATGCCACGCGCTCGTATGAGAGCAAGGGGCGGCTGCGCGAGGAGACGCCCTGTCCCATGCGCACCGATTTCCAGCGCGATCGGGACCGCATCATCTACTCCAAGGCGTTCCTGCGTCTCAAAAACAAGACGCAGGTCTTTTTCGCTCCCGACGGAGACCACTATATGTCGCGGCTCACGCATACGCTGGATGTCTCGCAGATTGCCCGTTCGGTGGCGCGGGCGCTCTCGCTCAACGAGGACCTCGCCGAGGCGATCGCCCTGGGGCATGATCTCGGGCATACGCCCTTCGGCCATGTCGGCGAGCGCGTCCTTGCCGCGCTCAATCCCAAGGGATTCCGGCACAGCGTGCAGTCGCTGCGCGTCGTGGACAAGCTGGAAAAGGACGGAAAGGGACTCAATCTCACGGTAGAAGTGCGCGACGGGATCGTCAACCACACCAAGAGCGGGCATCCTGCCACGCCCGAGGGGGTGGCCGTTTCCCTTGCCGACCGCATTGCCTACATAAATCACGACATCGAGGACGCCATCCGCGCGGGCATCATTACCGCGGAGGAGCTTCCGGCCGAGAGCGTGCGCATCTTCGGGCGCGACACGTCGGCGCGGATCAACACCTGTGTCATGGATATCTATGAGACGTCGGTGGGAAAACCGTACGTCAGGATGTCCGAGGAGAAGGCAAAGGCGCTGGACGATCTGCGTTCGTTTATGTTCGAGCACGTCTATGAACACGCCAACCGCCTCATTCAGGAGAGCGCCGAACGCCTTCTGCGCTCGCTGTTCGGCTATTTTTCCGAGCGGCCCGAGGAGCTGCCCGCGCTCTACCGCGAGACGGCAGAGACGGACATCCCGCAGGCCGTGTGCGACTATCTTTCCTCCATGACCGACCGCTATGCGATCGGCGTCTTCAAGCGGCTGTTCGTGCCGCGCGAGGGGAGCGTATAGACGGAGGCACATATGTACAAGGACGACTTTACCGATTTCATCCGCGAGCTCAAAGAGCGAAACGACATCGTGGAAGTGATCGGAAGCTATATAAAATTGGAGCGGCGCGGCTATAATTATTGGGCGTGCTGTCCCTTTCACCATGACAAGACGCCGTCGTTTTCCGTCAATGCGGCAGATCGGTACTATCACTGTTTCGGCTGCGGCGCGTCGGGGGACGTCATCGGATTTATCAAGAACTACGAAAACGTGGACTTCATGCAGGCGGTGCAGATTCTGGCCGCCCGCGCCAAGATGGAAGTCCCCGCCTACGACGAGCGCTCGGCCGAAGAGGCCGCCGAAAAGAAAAAGAAGCGGGACAGGCTGGTTGCGCTCATGCGCGACGCCGCGCGGTTTTACTTCGGAAATCTCTATTCGGGTCGGGCGGACGCCCATCTCGCCTACTTGCAGAAGCGGGGCATTTCGCCCTCGACGGCGCGAAAATTCGGCATCGGCGCCTCGCTCGACTATGCGTCCTTGCCCTCGCACCTCCTTGCGCAGGGGTACACCCCCGAGGAATGCGTGGAGAGCGGCACCTGTTCCCGTACGGACGAAGGGCGGCTGATCGACGCCGAGGGGGAGCGGCTCATCATTCCCATCATCAATCACATGGACGAGGTCATCGCCTTCGGCGGGCGGCTGCTCAAAAAGAGCGACCGCGCCAAGTACAAGAACACGCGCGAGACCCTTCTCTTCAACAAGAGCAAGACGCTCTACAACATCAACCTCGTCAAGAAGGAACGGCGCGCGGCGGGACTGGCCTCCATCATCCTCGTCGAGGGGTATATGGACGCCATTTCCCTCTATGAAGCGGGCTTTCACGGCGTCGCCGCGAGTATGGGGACTTCCCTCACCAAGGAACAGGCGCGTCTTCTGAAGCGCTACACCGAAAACGTGTTCATCAGCTATGACGGCGACTTCGCGGGGCAAAAGGCCAACCTGCGCGGACTGGATATCCTCAAACAGGAGGGGCTGAAAGTGCGCGTGGTTCCGCTTCCCGACGGAATGGACCCCGACGACGTCATCCGCAAGCAGGGACAGGCGGGGTATCAGGCGTGTCTGGACCAGGCGATGCCGCTCATCGATTTCCGTCTTCTGGCGGCAAAGCGTAAATACGATCTGTCCAGGACGGACGAAAAGCGGGACTACGTCGCGGAGGCGCTCACCGTCGTACGCGATGCGGCAAGCGCCACCGAGCGGGAGGAACTGCTCAAGCGCATTTCGTCGGAGACGGGCGTGAGCGTCGATTCGCTCGCGCGCGATCTGGAGACCGTTCCGAAGGCGCCTGCGGCGCCGCAGCCCGTCCTTCCCAAAGAGGACGACGCGGGATTGGAGAAGAAGGCGGCGCGGTTCGTGCTGGCGGCCTGCCTTCTCGATAAACCCTATGCGCGGAGCTGCGATCTGTCCGCGTTTCCCTTCGAGAACCCCGCGCACAACACGGTGGCGGGATACGTCATGAAGGCGCGCCGCGAGGGCAGCGTGCGGGCGAGCGGAATCTTCGATCTGCTGCCTGCGGACGGAGAACTCGCCGAGATCCTCGATCTCGACTACGGCGACAATCTTGATTCGCCCGCAGCGGAGCGCTATTTTTCCGACTGTGTGGCGGCACTTCGGCGCCGTCCGCTGCTGGATAAGATCGCCCGTCTTCGGGCGGCATACGCAGAGGCTTCGACCTCCGAGGAGAAGCGGGACATCCTTACCCGCATCGATGCATCCACAAAAGAACTGAAAAACCTGTCGGCAGGAGGAAAGGTATGAATGTAACAGATGAAAAGCTGAATGAGCTGATCACAAAGATTGCTTCCGACTACAAGATGAAGGGAAGCATTTCGACGAACGATCTTTTTGACGCGCTGGAGAAGTATGATCTCTCGCCGCAGCAGATCGATACCGTCTATAAGACGCTGCCCGAGATGGGCGTCTCCATCTATGACGAGGAGGAGCGCGAGAAAGAGCTCTTCGAGCAGGCACTCTCCGACATCAGGCTGGACGACCCCGTCAAGATGTATCTGAAAGACATCGGCCGCGTGCCGCTCTTGTCGAGCGACGACGAGATCGAGCTCGCCAAGCGGATGCAGGAGGGGGACGAAGAGGCAAAGCGCCGCCTCTCCGAGGCCAACCTGCGCCTTGTCGTCTCCATTGCAAAGCGCTATGTCGGGCGCGGGATGCTCTTTCTCGACCTCATTCAGGAGGGCAATCTCGGCCTGATGAAGGCGGTGGAGAAGTTCGACTACCAGAAGGGGTTCAAGTTCTCCACCTATGCGACGTGGTGGATCCGTCAGTCCATTACCCGCGCCATTGCCGACCAGGCGCGCACCATCCGCATTCCCGTACACATGGTGGAGACCATCAACAAGCTCACGCGCGTCTCGCGGATGCTCTTGCAGGAAAACGGCCGCGAGCCGACGCCCGAAGAGATCGCCGAGGCCATGGGCGTGGAGGTCTCCAAGGTGCGCGAGATCCAGAAGATCGCGCAGGATCCCGTCTCGCTGGAGACGCCCATCGGCGAAGAGGAGGACTCGCACCTCGGCGACTTCATCGAGGACGACAAGACGCAGACGCCCGGCGATTCGGTGGCGTTCATCATGCTGAAAGAGCAGCTCCTCGGCGTCCTTGACACGCTCACGCCGCGCGAGGAGAAGGTGCTGCGCCTGCGCTACGGCATCGACGACGGCAAGCCGCGCACCCTCGAAGAAGTGGGCAGAGAGTTCAACGTCACGCGGGAACGTATCCGTCAGATCGAGGCGAAGGCGCTGCGCAAGCTCCGTCACCCCAGCCGCAGCAAGAAGCTGAAGGACTTTCTGGACTGATGACGGAACGGCTGCAATTTATCTGCGCGCACATTCCGTCCGCGCGGGTGTTTGCCGACATCGGCTGTGACCACGGCTATTGCGCGCAGTATGTGCTGGAAAACGACCTGTGCGAGCGGGCCTATGTGAGCGACATCAGCGCCGCCTGTCTGAAAAAGGCGGAGACGTTGCTGGCAAAAGAGATCCGCGAAGGGCGTTGTGTGGCGGTATGCGCGGACGGAACGGAGGGACTTCCCGAGCCGGCGGACTGCGTGTTGTGTGCGGGGCTGGGCGGCGAGGAGATGGTGCATATCTTTTCGCGGGGGCCGCTTCCTGCGCGGTTTGTGTTCCAGCCCATGAAGAACACGGAGAAGGTGCGCCGTTTTCTCCTGTCGCGCGGCGCGCACCTGGAGACGGACGTCATGTTCGCGGAGGACGGAAAGTTTTACGACCTGCTCGTCGGAACGGCCGAGGGCGGGGATTGTTACTCCGAATTTGAGTACCGTTACGGGCGGGACAACCTGAAATCGCCGGGGCGTCCCTTTTCGGAGAAGATCAGGAAGGACATCGACGTGCTGCGCGAGGCAATGCGCGGCGTAAAGGCGGGGCCGCAGCGGGACGAACTGCTCGCGCGCCTTGCCGAATTGGAGGGTATTTCGGATGCAATTGAAGAATGTCTATGAGGCGATCGACGCGCTTGCGCCCTTTGCGCTCAGCGGCGAATACTGCGATACATACGGGTTCCGCGACAACAGCGGCGTGATGCTCGACTGCGGCGGATCGGTGCGGGGGATTCTCTGCTCGCTCGATCTCTCGGCGCGGGCGGTGGAAGAGGCGAAAAAGCAGGGGGCGAACGTCATCTTCACCCATCATCCCGCCATTTTTCATCCTCTTTACAGCCTGCGCGACGGCGCGCCCCTGACCGAATGCGCCAAAGCGGGCATCTCCGTCATTTCGGCGCACCTCAATCTGGACAGCGCGCAGGGCGGCATCGACGAAGAACTCATGCTCGGCCTCGGCGGGAATGCGGGAAAGCTCATGCACCCGCTCTCCGACGGCGGATACGGGCATCTCTTTTCCGTGCATGAGGAACCGCTCGACAGCTTCCTCGCACGCGTCAAGGCACGGTTTTCCACCGAACGCGTCATCGTTTACGGGGACAGACCCGTCTGCCGCGTGGCAAGCTTTTGCGGCGCGGGCATGGACGAGACGTCGGTCGCGTTTGCCGTCGCAGAGGGGGCGGACACCTTTCTCTCCTCGGACGGAAAACATCACCTCATCGCCGAGCTCGTCGAGCGCGGACTCAACGTCATCCTGCTCACGCACTATGCGGCGGAGAACTACGGATTCATCCGTTTTGTCGAAAATCTGAAAACAAAATTAAAGGGGCTGCCCATCGGCGTGTTCACCGACGAGCGCCTGTTATAAGGAGTTAAGTATGCCGATCTTGAACGAACTTTTAGAATATCAGAAGGTGGACGCGCAGCTGCGCAAGATTGAGCAGGCCGTATCCGCCAGCGAAGCGCAGAAGAAATTTGCGCAGGCAAATAAATTCATGAAATCCGCTCCCGAGCGCTTCGAGGTGCAGGACAAGCGTGCCGCCGAGCTCACGGCTCTGCGCGAGAGCCTCATCCGCCGCGCGGAGGACATCGGAAAGCAGATCGCCGAATACTCCGACGTGGACGAGATGGTGGAGGGCGGCGGCGACGTCTCCTTCTACAAGAAGAACGCACAGGCCCTGCTCGACCGCCTGCGCGCGCTCAAGAGCGAGATTCAGAAGCTCAATTCCGACATCGCCGCGACCGTCGAGGAATACGACCGCTTCAAAAAACAGGGCGCGGCCATGCAGAAACAGTACAAGGAATACAAGGCAAAGCGCGACGAACTGGTCGGCTCGCACAAGGAGGAGGTCAACGCCCTGCGCGCCCGCCTTGCCGAGATCGCCAAGAAGATTCCCGAGGACATTCTCAACAAGTACCAGCAGAAGCGCAAGGAGAACATTTTCCCCATCATTGCCCCCCTCAACGGCAATATGTGCATCTGCGGCATGGACTTCCCGCTTGCCTTGCAGGAGAAACTCGCGGGCGGAAACGTCGTCGAATGCGAACACTGCCGTCGGTTTGTCTATAAGGCCTGACCGACAGAGCGCGCTCGCCGTTTGCGGAAAGAAGCGGGCGCCGCGCCGAACATAGGCGGGCGAATCTGCGGAAAGAGACAGGCGCCGCGCCAAAGATAAGCGGACGCATCTGCGAAAAACGCGCGTGACCTGCCTGTTTCGTTTGTCGGAAACTCGCGCGGCCGTGCGCTTATTTCGCTTTGTTTGCGGGAAACCCGCGCGGCCTGCGTACTGGTCTGATTGCGGGAAACCTGCGCGGTCAGCGTACTTACATAGCCGTTGATTGCGGGGAACTCGTGCGGCCTGTGCGCGCATAGTATGGGGGTATGCAGAAACCCGTATCCGTTGTATCGCTTTCCCGCATTTGTCAGAATTTCCGTCTGCTTGCGCGGTGTGCCGCCAGGCCGATGATCGCGGTCGTCAAGGACGATGCCTACGGTCACGGCGCCGAGGCGGTCGTGCAGGTGCTGTCCGACGACGCGCTGCTCTTTGCCGTCTCTTCGGTGGGAGAGGGAGCGCGCTTGCGGGCGGCGGGGATCGGAAAGGACATCCTTGTTCTGACGCCGCTCTTGTCCGACGAGGACGCTCTGCGGGCGGGATATTACGACCTCATTGCCGCGGCGGCGTCGGCGGAATCGCTTGCGCTTGCGGCGGGACTGCGGGCGCACCTCGTGCTGAACACGGGCATGAACCGCTACGGATTTTCGCCGCAGACGATCGAATGGGCGTGCCGCCGTGCGCGGGCGCTGGGCGTGCGCGTCGAAGGGGTGTTTTCGCATTTTTACGATGCCGCCGATGCGGAGGCGCGTCGGGAGCAGACTCGCGCGTTTTCCGAGGGCTGTGCCGTCGTGCGTCGGTTTTTCCCCGAAGCCTTGCGCCATCTGTGCGCGACGGGCGGGATTCTGGCGGGCGGCGAGATGTTCGATGCGGTGCGGCCGGGGCTCGGGCTCTACGGCTATGCGCCGCCGCCCTTTGAAAATTCCCTCGGGCTGCTGCCCGCAATGCAGGTTTGGGCCTGTGTCGGACAGGAGACGCGTCCTTACGGGGGCGGAGCGGGGTATGCCGCCGCGCCCCGGGCGTTTTCCGCGCTGCATACGCTGTGCGCGGGATACGGAGACGGCTTCTTCCGCGCGGGCGGGCTGGATGCCGTCGGGAAGTTGTGCATGGACGCCTGTGTGCGGGAGGGACGTCTTCCCTTCGGGAAAAAGGTGTGCGTTCTGGACGACGCCGCGGGATATGCGGCGCAACACGGCACGACGGCGTATGAAGTGCTCACGGCGCTGCGCAATCTGGAGAGGCAATATGACGGATAAACGAGCGCTGCGGGCGCATTTTTTATATCTGCGGGAGAGAACAAAGTCCGCAGAAAAAGACGAGGCGATCACAGAAAACCTGATACGTTCGCCTTATTTTGCGGCAGAGCGTTTTTTCGTCTACTGCTCTGTGCGAAGCGAAGTTGCGACGGACAAGCTCATTGCGGCGCTCCTTGCGGCGGGCAAACAGGTATGCGTCCCGCGCATCGAAGGGGGCGTCATGCTCGCCGTTCCCTATGCGAAGCTGGAGCGCGGAGCGTTCGGCATTCCCGCCCCGCGCGGGGGCGAGGACACCGTCTGCGACGTAGCTCTCACGCCTCTGCTTGCCGCAGACTGCACGGGGGTACGGCTCGGGTACGGCGGCGGTTATTACGACGCCTATTTTGCAAAAAGGCCGCAGACCTTGCGCGTGGGATTGGCGTACGAAGCCCAGCTCACGCAGTCGCTCCCGCACGAGGCATGGGATATGCCGCTGCAGGCCGTCGTCACGGAAAAGGGAACGCATTGCTTTCCGTTGCTTGACAGCACTCCCGCGGACACGCTATAATATCGACAATATCCGTACAGCGGCGAGGACGGCGGGGAAGCGTTCGCAAAACGCGGCACCGTTCTGGAAGGCATTGTTTTACGCGGCTCTGTGCATATACGGCGACGTTGCAGACTGCGCAGACGGCGAGACGGACGATGTGTCCTGACGGACGAAAATCAGAACGATGACGGGCGTTCCCGAAAAACCGCGATACGGATGACGGGGGCGCGAAACAGATTACGAAAGCGATGGGGGATCTCCCGCGGAGGCAGTATGCTCAACGACTTACCGAAGAAGGAAAAAGTAAGAAAACCTGCGACGCCCTGGCGTGTCTTCTGGAGGGTGCAGAAGGAGTGCGCCCTGCGGGCCGTCACGCCCTTCATGATGTATCTCTTCATGAGTCTGATCGCGCTTGCCGTGCAGGCGATCTCGCCCGATTCGACGGTGTGGTATGAGGTCGTGCTGGGTGCGCTGTGCATTGTCGCGGGGGCGGCGTTCAACGCGAACCTGATCTTTGCGCGCGGCAAGATGCACTTCGATGCCTATCTGACGGGGCGGCTCTACGAAAAGAACAAGCTCTTCGGCATCGAATCGGGCGGCGATCGGCGTCCGGAGCGGGAATATCGGCCGTGGAAGGGATTTCTCATCGGATTCTACGTCGGGCTTCCCGTGCTCTTTCTCGGGATGTTCGCCGCAATCCCCGCCACCTGGTCGGGCGGAGAGGTCGCGATGGTCATGTTTGCGGGGTGGGCGATCTTTCCCGTCCAGTGGATCCGCGCCTATCTGTTCCCCGGGCAGTCCGACTGGGCCTATCCTCCCGTCAGCGGCGGATATGCAATGCTCATGGCGCTGCTGCCCATCCTCGTTTCGGGGATATTTTACATCGTCGGTGCGACGGTGCAGCGGCGGGAAAAGGAGCGCGAGGCGCAGCGCGCCGAGCGCATCGCAGAGGCCGGCGAACAGGCGCGTCGGGAGACCTCGGCAAAGGCGAAGAAAAAATGAGGATCATAGCCGGAAAACATCGCGGCCGCGTTCTGGCGCAGTTCCGCGGAATGCAGGTCCGCCCGACGTCCGACCGCGTCAAGGAATCTTTTTTCCAGATTTTGGGCATAAAGTTACAGGACGCGCGTGTGCTCGACCTCTTTTGCGGGAGCGGCGCGCTTGGACTGGAAGCGCTCTCGCGCGGGGCGAAGGAGGCAGTCTTTAACGACCTCTCGCCCGACAGTCTTTCCATCTGCAAAAAGAACGTTGCCGCGCTCGGGGAGCGCGGCACCATGTACAATCTCGATTTCCGCACCTGTCTTGCGCGCGTGACGGGAAAGTTCGACATCGTCTTTGCCGATCCGCCCTACGCGATGGACGTCGCGGCGGAGACGCTCTCGCTGCTGGCGCGGCGCGATCTGCTCGCCGAGCAGGGCGTCGTCGTCTGGGAGAGCGAGCGGGAAGAGAGCGCGCCCGACGGCTGGACAACGGTCGACCGCCGCAGCTACGGCAGGACGAAGATCTTCTTCTTTGCGAGGCAGGTATGAAGAAAGAGGAACATATGAAAAAATGTGTCTTTGCGGGGACGTTCGATCCCTTTACGGTCGGGCATGCGGACACCGTGCAAAAGTGTCTCACGCTCTTTGACGAGGTCGTGATCGCCGTCGCCGAGAACAAGCAGAAGCACGCGATGTTTTCCTGCGAGGAGCGCGTCGAAATGATCTCCGCCGTCTATGAAGGCGAGCCGCGCGTGCGCGTTCTGGCGTGGGAGGGCGTGATCGTCGGCCTGCTCGCGCGGGAGGAGACGCCCTTCTATGTGCGCGGCGTGCGCAACGCAGTCGACTTTTCCTATGAGACCGCAGACTTCTACGCGAGCCGCGATCTCGACGACGACATGATCGAGCTCTATATCCCCGCCGAACAGCGGCATCTCCACATCAGTTCCACGCTCGTCAAGAACTGCATCGCGTTCGGGACGCCCTTTTCGCAGTATGTCCCGCCCGCGGTGTACGAGTATATCCGAAGAAAAAAAGGAAAGTAAGCCATGTTTGAACGTCAGATTCAGATCCCGTCCGCAGAGGAGATCCGCGCCCGCATTCCCATGCCGGCCGATCTTGCCGCCGTCAAGGCGGGGCGCGACGCCCTCGTCAAGGACGTCATCGCCGGCAGAAGCGACAAGCTCCTCGTCGTCGTAGGCCCCTGCTCCGCGCATGAGACGGAGCCCGTCCTCGAATATGTGCGCCGCCTCGGAAGACTCAACGAGCGCGTCAAGGATCGGCTCGTGCTCGTTCCGCGCATCTATACGAACAAACCGCGCACCAAGGGCGTCGGGTACAAGGGAATGTTCTCCCAGCCCGATCCCGAAAATCGCGAGAATATTCTCAAGGGCATTCTCACCATCCGCGAGCTGCACATTCGCGCCATTGCCGAATCCGGCCTTTCTGCCGCCGATGAAATGCTCTATCCCGAAAACTACGCCTATGTCGAGGACCTGCTCACCTATATCGCCGTCGGTGCGCGTTCCAGCGAGAACCAGCTCCACCGCCTCGTCTCGAGCGGGATCGATCAGCCTGTCGGCATCAAGAACCCGACGGGGGGAAGCATTGCCGTCACGCTCAATTCGGTCTATGCGGCTCAGAACCCGCAGATCTTTATGTATCACAACTATCAGGTGGCGACCCGCGGCAACGAGTACGCGCACGTCGTCCTGCGCGGCAGAGTGGATCACTACGGCAACGACATCCCCAACTACCATTATGAGACGGTCATGCAGGTCGTGGAAGGGTATTCCGCGGCAAACGGCGAGCTGAAAAATCCCGCCGTCGTCATCGATTCCAATCACTCCAATTCCAAAAAGCAGTTCCGTCAGCAAATTCGGATCGTCGAGGAAGTCCTCCAGAACCGCCTTTACGACAAGGACTTCAAGCGCATCGTCAAAGGCTTCATGATCGAGAGCTTTCTCGTGGAGGGGAACCAGAAACACGATATCGTGTTCGGCAAATCCATCACCGATCCCTGCCTCGGCTGGGAGGATACCGAACGGCTCATCCTCGACATCGCGGAGAAGGCGTGATGGACGGCGCAGTGTATGTCGCCTGTCTGGGGCCGGAGGGGAGTTACTCCGAACTTGCGGCGAGCAAACTCGTCCCGAACGGCACGATCCGTCTTTGCTCCAACTTTTCCGCCGTCTTTGACGCACTTGAAAGCGGGGCGGCGGACAACGCCGTCATTCCCATTGAAAACTCCATCCAGGGGGGCGTCCTGCAGAACCTCGACCTTCTGGAGACGCGCGATGCGTGCGCCTGCCGCGCCATGCGGCTGCGCATCGATCACCGCCTTGCCGTGCGGGAAGGCGTGCGCCTTGCCGACGTGACGCGCATCTATTCGCACGAACAGGCCATCGGCCAGTGTTCGCGCTATCTCGATGCCGTATTCCCGCACGCCGAGCGCATCTTCACGCAGTCGACGGCAAAGAGCCTCTCCATGCTCGACGCACACTCGGCGGGCATTGTCGGGGCGCATATCCGCGCGCCCGGCGTCGTGCTCTCGGCGGAGAATATCGCCGACGAGAAGAACAACTTCACCCAGTTTTTCCTCCTGCGCCGCCGCTCGGAGGGACTTCCCGTGCGCGGCAGGACCGTCTTTTTTTCCGCCGTGTGCGAACATCGTCCCGGAAGTCTTTTGGAACTCTTGCGCCGTTTTTCGGCGCGCGGGATCAACCTGACGCGCATTGAAAGCCGTCCCATTCCCGCCGTGCCGGGGGAATACCGCTTCTTCATCGAGATCGACGGCGACCCTTCCATGCCCAATGTACAGGCGGCGCTCTCCGAAGCGCGGGAGGATTGCCGCAGTTTCCGCATTCTCGGCGTCTACGACTGAACGAAGACGGCAAAGAGAAAACATACACCGCCCGCCAAAACTGCCTGACACAGCTTGACGAGCAGAAACTTTGCGAACGGGATCCCGATCTTTGCGAGGAAACTCCATTGCTGCACCAGTACGCACAGTCCGCCAAACGTCACGAGAAAGGCGGCGAGCGCAAGGCGGAGCGGTGTCGGCTCGGACAGCAGTCCCGCACACCCCGCCGTCATCTCGAGAAGTCCCGCCAAAAACGCGGTCAGCGGTTTCGGCAGAGCAAGCGGCGAGAGTACGTCGGTCAGAATGCGCCCGAAGGCGTAGAAAAGCGCGACGGCGCCGCCCACCGTGAGCACGGCAAGGACGGAGGAAGCAAGCGTCTCCGGAAGCGCCTGCGAAAGCGGGATCGGCTTGAAGGCACACGCGTTTTCCTCCCTTTGCGCATGTTGCTTCGCAAATCGTGCGCGCCGATCGTCATTCTGTGCAAGCCCGTAATCACGGTATGTGCGCTTGTCTATGTGCCGTGTGCGCCGATGTCCGCGGCCGAGGACGAGCGCGATTGCAAAAATCCCGATGACGTGTGCGCCGAAGAGGAGCCAACCGAGGGCGGGACTGCCCGCCATGGCCGTGCCTGCGACGCCGACGAGAAAGGCGGGGCCGCTTGTGGTGGCAAGACAGGCACAGCGAAAGCGTTCTGCGGGGGAAAGCGGGGTGCGTGCGCAGAGGCGCTCTACGGCCTTTGCGCCGGCCGGATACCCTGACAAGAGGGATAACATTGCGGCACAGCCGCCCTGTCCCGGGACGCCGAAGGGGCGGAACAAGGGGGCGGCGCGTGCAGACAGGCGCAAAAAGAGGGGCGTTCCCGTGAGCAATCCCGTGAGAAAGAGAAAGGGAAGTGCGGCGGGCAGGACGCTTGTCGCCCAGAGGGATATGCCGTCCGCGACGTAGGCAAGACAGCGTGCGGGGAAGGCGAGAAAGGCGAGCAGCGTTGCCAGAAGGCAGATCGGCAGGAGCAAAGAGGCGGCGGGAGAGCGCGGCCGATGGGGAATGGACAGAGGTTTCACGTTTCAGTATACGAGATGAGAGGTGGTCATATGAAGAAGAAATTGAAGAAGAAATTTGGGCTTGCGCTGGGCGCGGGCGGTGCGCGCGGCGTCGCGCACGTCGGATTTTTACAAGCGCTGGAAGAAGCGGACATCCGTGCCGATCTGGTGACGGGCTGTTCGATGGGGGCCATTGTGGGCGCGTGCTACTGCGCGGGGGTTTCCGTACAGACGCTGCACGAGGTGATTTCGACGCTGAAACTCTCGCGCATTGCGAAACTCAATCCCAATCCGCTCCGCGCGTGCGGGCTGTTCCGCTTAAACAGGGCGCGCAAACTTCTGGAGGAGTACATCGGCGCCGACACGCAGTTCTCCGACTTAAAGACGCCCTTCCGCTGTGTGGCGACCGATCTGCTCTCGGGCAGGACGGTCTGCATGAAGGAGGGGAACGTCGTGGACGCCGTCATCGCGTCCAGTTCCGTTCCGGGTGCATTTTCTCCCATCGAACGGGACGGAATGCTGCTCGTGGACGGCGGCGTCATCGAGCGTGTTCCCGTGCGCGAGGTCAAACAGATGGGCGCGGACGTCATCGTCGCCGTGGACGTGCTGGGCGATCTCGTGGCAAACGTCTCCGAACCGCCCCAGAACCTCATTGATACCTTCCTGCGCTATATCGACGTCATCGATACGCGCGTCACGCAGAGCAAACGCCGTTCCCGCATGAAGGACATCGCCCTCTGGCTCGTGCCGGAACTGGGCGATATGGATCAGTATAAGGTGAAAAATCTCGACTTCGCCTATGAAAAGGGATACGAACTCGGAAAGGCCAATACGGACGCCATCCGCGCCCTCATCGAGTAAACAAAATGGCGCGGGCGTCGCCCGCGTTTTTTTGAAACCCGCAACTTGAAACTCACAACTTGAAACCCGCAACTTGAAACTCACAACTTGAAACCCGCAGTCTGAAACCCGCAGTCTGAAGCCCGCAGGTTGAAACCCGCAGACTGAAACCTGCAGGCTGAAACCTGCGGGTGTGCATACGCGCAGGGGTTCAGAACCACAGAGAAAACAATGGATCTGTTTGATTTTAACGACAATGAAGAAAAGGCGAAACCGCTTGCCGAGCGGATGCGCGCATCCACGCTCGACGATTTCGTAGGCCAGCGGCACCTTGTTGCCGAGGGAAGTCTTTTGCGGCGCGCGATCGCGCTCGACCGCCTCGGGAGCTGTATTTTCTGGGGCCCTCCGGGCTGCGGAAAGACGACGCTCGCGAACATCATAGCAACGCGGACGAACGCCGCATTCATCAAGCTCAACGCCGTCAATGCGGGTGTCGCCGACGTCAAAAAGGCGGTCGATCAGGCGCGGGACAACTTAAAGCTCTTCAACCGCCGCACCTATCTCATGCTGGACGAATGCCATCGCTTCAGCAAGACGCAGTCGGACTCGCTTCTGCCCGCTATCGAGCAGGGGACCATCGTGTTTATCGGTTCCACGACGGAAAATCCCTATGCGTCCATGACGCCCGCGATCGTCTCCCGCTGCCGCGTGTTCGAGTTCAAGGCGCTCACTTCTGCCGAGATCCGCGGCGCGCTCGAGCGGGCGCTTCACGACAAGCGCAAGGGGCTGGGCGCCTATGCGGCGCAAGTGGAGGATGCGGCGCTCGACCACATTGCGGATATGGCGGGCGGCGACTTGCGCACGGCGTACAATGCTCTGGAACTCGCCGTCCTTACCACGCCGCCGCAGGCGGACGGAAGCATCCATGTCACGCTTGCGGACGCCGAGCAGTCCATCCAGCGCAAGGCGCTCTCCTATAACGAAGACCTTTACTACGATCTCCTGTCTGCCTTCTGCAAGTCCCTGCGCGGGAGCGATTCCAATGCGGCGCTCTACTATGCGATGCGCCTCATCGAGGGCGGCTGTGACCCGCTGTTGCTGTTGCGCCGCCTCGTCGTCCATTCCGCCGAGGACGTCGGCATGGCCGACCCCACTGCCCTTGTCGTGGCGACTTCCGCCCTGACGGCGTTTCAGAATATCGGCTATCCCGAAGGCCTTATCCCGCTCTCCGAGGCGATCATCTACGTCTGTGAGGCGGACAAGAGCGGCGCAGTCAAAAAGGCCATGCTCGCCGCCCGCCGGGACGCGCGCGAAAATCGCGACGACGCCGTGCCTGCATACTTGCGCGACGTTTCGTACGGCAGCCGTTCCATGAAAGAGGCGCGGGAAAACTATCGCTATCCGCATGACTACGGCGGCTGGGTGGAACAGCAGTATCTGCCCGATTCGCTCAAAGATCATGTCTACTATGCGCCCACGGACAACGGCTATGAAAAGACGGTCAAAGCCATTCGCAAGGGCAAGGGAATGCCTTCCTGAGCAGGAAAAAACGCGCCCGCCGCATAAATTGCGGCGGGCGCGTTGTCATTTCAGAAAGGGAGTTACGTCGGAACGGGGAGTCCCGAAACGAGGATCGCAAAAAACGGAATGGCAAAGAGGAACACGACACAAAGAAGCGCAATCGCGATTTCTACAATGCTGATGGCAATGCCTGCCGTGGCAAGCGCCTTGCCGTTTCCGCCGCATTCTTCGACATTGTTTTTGCCGATGATCGAACAAACGAGTCCCGCGATCGGGAAAACAAATGCAAGGACAAAGCCGATGATGGCAAGGATATTCGTCTTTTCCTGACTTTGCTGCTTGGGGGCGTCCGTCAGAACGCCGCAGTAGGGGCAGATAAACGCCTTTTCATCGATCTCTTTTCCGCAGTTGTGACAAAACATCTCTTTCCTCCTCGTACCGTCCGCGCAGAGGCGGACGCGGGATTTTTTCGGACACCTGTTTTCGGAGCCGTCCGCTGTGTACCGGCATACGTTTGAACGCGAGTTTTTTCAACAACCGGACAGAGCGCGCTCAATCTGTCAGACAGATCAATATGTCGGATAGTAGTAGTCGGGGTTGTTTATGATATCTGCAGCAACGCATCCTGCAGCAGCACCGATGATGATGGCAAGCACCATCCAGATAATGCTGATGATCATGCCTGCCGTGGCAAGGCCTCTTCCGTTTCCGCCGCATTCCGCCGCATTTTTCCGCCCGAGAATGGAGCAGATGAGTCCGACGATCGGAATGAAGAAGGAGAAGATGAACCCGACGATGGCAAGCGTATTGGTCTTGTTCTCCTGCGTGTTCAGCTTCCCGACCTGTACCCCGCAATAGGGACACACGACCGCGTTGTCATTGATCTCTTTTCCACAATTTTTGCAGTACATTGCTTCCTCCCATAGTGTTAAGATAAATTTACTTTATTCATTATAATCGATGGATATGATATTGTCAAGAGCGGAAATAAAATTTCTTTTTCCGTTTTTGTAAAAAGACGGGCGCGCCGCGTCAACTGACGCGGCGCGCCCGCCTTTGTCTTTACGACAATGAGCGCCGAAATTCGTGTTGAATCAGTTTTCTTCGCGACGTCTGCGGCAAAATTTGCCCCGCGCGTTTTTTGATGCGCCTTCGGAAGCCGCGCCTGTGCCTTTTCGGACAGGACGGCGCGGAAGGGGCAATCAAGCGACGGGGGCATTATGCAGATCAGGCGCGCTGGGCGGTGCGGACGGGGCGGCGTTTGAGTTCGTCGCGGATCTCGTTGCAGGTCTCTTCCAGCTCTTCCTGGGACTCGGCGACTTCGATGCCGTCGAGGATATTTTGCAGGCGGTATTCCTTGTTGAGGTAGCGGATCGTCTGAAAGCCGATGACGGCGGTCAGGGTGCCGTTGGTGAGGCCCTGGATGGAGCTGTCGATGAGGGCGGAGATGGCCGTTCCGAGGAAGGGAATGGAGTTGGCGGCATCGCCCATGGTCTTGATGACGGCGTTTCCGATCTGGAGGGAGCCGAGTCCGAAGGAGATGAGGGAATTGCGCACGACGGCGCCGAAGATCTTGACGAGGCGCGCGTCGGAGGGGCGGAAGCCGTACAAAAAGACGATGTCCTTGATCATCTGCAGGTTGACGACCGCGACGAGCAGGGCGTCGGTGCGGGAGCTCTGCGAGACGGTGGAATAGGCGGCCGATTTCAGGGCGCATTTGAAGATGATGTCCTTTGCGGTCTTTTTCACCTTTCCGTTGTAGAGGGCGGAGAGCGCCGTCTTGATTCCCTCGTCGTTTCCGGAGCGCAGGGAAGTGCGCAGGTCGGCGATGAGTTTGCCGTCATACCAGCCGATTCCGCTGACGCTGTCGTGGAAATCCACCATTTTCTCGGCGATATTGCGGCGCACTTTGCGGTTATGGCGTTTTGCCTTGCCCGCGTAGACGTCATTCACGTTGGTGATGAAGTAGTCCGAATGCAGGATACGGACCAGGGGCACGACGAACACGAGCACAAACAGAAGAACGCTCACCGCCGCGCCCGCGTAGCCGGCATAGGGGTGAACCTGCCAGAGCTGCATGGTAAAGGAGAACAGGCACCAGCCGATAAAGACGCCGGTGACGCCTGCCAGGAGTCCGATCAGAAGCCGTGCGCCGCGCACGTTCTGGCGGCGGACGTATTTTTCTTCGTATTCGTAGATGGAGAGTTTTTTCTGTTTCGCCGAAGGGGGTGCGCCGTTCTTATCCGCCTGATCTGCGGGGACGAGCGCCGTCGGCTGTTTTTTATCCATGGTGTTTCCCTCGTATGGCGTTTTTTTCATTATACCGTCGGGTGTCAGAAAAGTCAAGATTCAGAGAATGGTAAAGGTTGTATCTGTCGGCTTGCGCTTTTTGGGACGGATCGGGTCGTCCGATCGCGCGCAGCCGAGCGCGACGACGACGGGAATACGCGTGTTCGGGCGCAGACCGAGCAAGGTGCAGAGTTTTTTCTCGTCCCGCCAGCCGAGAATGCAGCTGGAGACGCCCGCGGCGTCGGCGGCAAGGACGAGGTGTGCGGTGAGAATGCCGAGATCGTTCGCGGTGAAGTCCGTACTCTTGATGCGGGCGCCCATCTTGGCCGTGAGGTTGCTTTCGCCCTCGCAGACGGCGACGAATGCGCCTGCGTCCGAGGCGAAGCGATTCATGCCCATTCCCTGCAAAAGGGGCGCAAGCTCTTTGCGCTTGTCGCCGAGCACGGCAATCAGCTTCCACGGCTGCGCATTGCAGGCGGAAGGGGCAAGCAGGGCGGTTTCGCAGATCTCTCTGACGCATTCGGCGGGGACTTCCCGTCCGTCGAAGGCGCGGCAGCTCTGGCGGTGCAGATACAGTTGACGGATCTCGTCGAGATTCATGAGATGACCTCCTCGGAAAACGATGAATGAAAGACAAAGGGCGCGGCGAAAAGCCGCGCCCCCGTAGTGTGAATGGATTACTTGCCTGCTTTCGCGAGGGACGCCTTCGCCTTTTCGACGACGTTCTCCACCGTGAAGCCGAACAGCTTGAAGAGCTGTGCGGCAGGAGCGCTTGCGCCGAACGTGGACATTCCGATGATCTCGCCGCAGTCGCCCGCGTACTTGTACCAGCTATAGGGCGAACCTGCCTCGACGCACACGCGCGCCTTGACGGCGGCGGGCATGACGCTCTCCTTGTATTCCGCGCTCTGCTTTTCAAATTCCTCGAAGCAGGGCATGGACACCACGCGCGCCTTGATGCCTTCCTCGGCGAGCTTCGCCTTGGCGCCGACGCACTGTTCGACTTCCGATCCGCTGGCGATGAGCAGGACGTCGGGCGTGCCGTCGCAGTCCTCCAGGACATAGCCGCCCTTGAGCGCGATCAGACCGCTGCCCGCATACTGCGGAAGGTTCTGTCTGGTCAGCACGAGCGCGGTGGGTGCGGTTTCCGTGAGGGCGGAGATCCAGGCCGCAGCCGTCTCCTTGCCGTCCGCGGGACGATACACCTTCATGTTGGGAATGGAGCGCAGCGCGATGAGCTGTTCGACGGGCTCATGCGTCGGGCCGTCCTCGCCGACGCCGATGGAGTCATGCGTCAGAATATAGATGACGGGGATGTTCATGAGCGCCGAAAGACGCATGGCGTGCTTGCAGTAGTCGGAGAAGATGAAGAAGGTGGAGCAATAGCATCTGAGACCGCCGTGCAGTTCCATGCCGTTTGTGATGGCCGCCATGGCGTGTTCGCGGATGCCGAAGTGCATATTTCTGCCGCTCTTGTCCTCGGCGGAGAAGTTGCCGTAGTGGATGGTATCGGTGTCCTTCATGTCGGAGAGGTTGGAGGGGGCAAGGTCGGCCGAGCCGCCCATCAGGTTGGGGACGAGCGCCGCGATCTTGTTGAGCACGGTCGCCGACGTCTGGCGCGTAGCCATCGGCTTTTCAAACTTCATGAGGTCGTCCACCTTGGTGAGGTCGACCATTTCGCCGCTCATGGCCTTCTTATAGGCGGCGGCGAGTTCGGGATACTGCTTTTCGTACTCGGCGAACATGGCCTTCCATTCGCGCTCCTTCTTGGCGCCGCGCTTGCAGGCCTTTGCCGTATGCGCAAAGACTTCGTCGGGAACTTCAAAGGGAGCGCACGTCCAGCCGAAGTGCTCCTTGGTCTTTTGCAGGTTTTCGACGCCGAGCGGCGAGCCGTGGCACTTGTGGCTGCCTTCGAGCGGCGTGCCGTAGCCGATCTTGGTCTTGCAGATGATGATCGAGGGCTTTTTCGTCTCTTTTTTCGCCTTTTTGATGGCGCTTGCCAGCAGATCGACGTCGTCGGGATGGGCCACGAGGTCGACTTTGAGCACCTGCCAGTTCTGCGCCTTGAAGCGCATGGCGACGTCCTCTTTGAAGGTGATGTCCGTGTCGCCCTCGATGGTGATGTCGTTGTCGTCGTAGAAGAGGATGAGCTTGCCGAGCTCGTGCGTGCCGGCAAAGGAGCAGGCCTCGTAGGAAATTCCCTCTTCGAGACAGCCGTCGCCGCACAGCGCATAGGTGTAGTGATCGACGACGGGGAAGCCTTCACGGTTGAACACGGCCGCGAGGTGCGCCTCGGCGACCGCCATGCCGACGGCGTTCGCGATACCCTGTCCGAGCGGGCCCGTCGTCGTTTCGATGCCGACGGTGTGGCCGTATTCGGGATGTCCGGGCGTCTTGGAGCCGAGCTGACGGAACTGCATCAGATCCTCTTTGGTGAGGCCGAAGCCGTAGAGATAGAGGAGGGAATAATCCAGCATGGAACCGTGTCCCGCGGAGAGGATAAAGCGGTCTCTGTCGTCCCACTTGGGATCTTTGCTGTTGAATTTGAGGAAATCCTGCCAAAGCGTATAGGCGATGGGCGCAGACCCGATGGGAAGTCCGGGGTGGCCCGAATTGGCCTTCTGAATGGCCTCCGCGGAGAGAATGCGGATGGCGTTGATGGTCGTCTGTCTGACTTCTTTCATTGCTTCGTTCTCCTTGATTATAATTGTTTTTTGAGATTGTCGAGATTGAGGAAGGGGTATTTTTCGAGGAAATTTAGGAGCGTGCGGAGGATGATCTTGTTTCCGCCCGCCGTGTTGCTTTCCACGTTGATGGGCATGATGGGTTCATGCAGGCTCATGCGCAGGAGCGCCCATCCGTCGCCCGCCGTGCGGTCGAAGTTGACGCGTACGCCCTCGCAGTTGTCGGGAGCGAGGGAGAGCGAAGGGGTCGTCTCGGCGTACTTCGCAAAGTCGGCGATGACGCCCGCGCCCAACGTCTTGAAATCGCACCCGGGCGCGAAGGAAAGGCGCACTTCGGCGGCCTCTTTGGGCTCAGGCAGGTCGGCGATGAGGGACAGGAGATCCTTTCCCTCTTTCGCGCGCTTTGCGAGCGCGATGAGAAGGCGCGTGACGAGGTAGGCGCCGTCGTCCAGGAAGTAATTTTCCTTGAGCGCCGCATGACCGCTCGTCTCGATGGCGAGAGGGGAGTACTCTCCCGCGGCGTTGAGGCGTTTGGACTCGTTGATGACGTTCTTGTATCCGCGCTTGAAGCGGCGGTGAACGCCGCCGTGTGCTTTGAGGAAAGCCGCAAGACCGTCGCTCGTCACGGAATCGGTGACGATGGTGCCGGGTTTCTCGGCGAGCAGGATGGCGGAGATGAGCGCGATGAGACGGTTGCGGTTGATCTCCTCGCCGTTCGGCGCGACGGCGCCCGCGCGGTCGACGTCGGTGTCAAAGATGATGCCGAAGTCCGCCTTGTTTTTCACGACCGCCGCACAGACGGACTGCATGGCCGTCTCGTTTTCGGGGTTGGGAATGTGGTTGGGAAAGCGTCCGTCCGGATCGAGGAACTGCGATCCCGTCGTATCGGCGCCGAGGGGCTTGAGAACGAGATCGACATAGAAGCCGCCCGCGCCGTTCCCCGCGTCGACGAGGATGCGTTTCCCGGCAAGAGGCCTGTCCTCGCCGCATGCCGTCCGCACCTTTTTCACGAGGTCGGCGGCATAGGTCTCGATGTAACGCTTTCGGGTGAAGGTTCCCTTCCCGGACGGGAAGTCGCCCTTCGCCGCAATCTTCAGAAGGTCGGCGACGTCGCCTCCCTCCAGACCGCCTTCTTTGGAGAAGAACTTGAGTCCGTTCTTCTGCCACGGCAGGTGGCTTGCCGTGATCATGACGGAGACGTCCGCGCCGAAATCGTCCTGCAGCAGCATGAACATGGACGGCGTAGAGGAGAGCCCCGTGTCGATGACATTCCCGCCGCAGGACAGATACCCCTCCGCGACGAGCTTGCTCAGATGCCCGGCAGAGAGGCGCGAATCGTGTCCGAGGGCGAGGACGGGCTGCGCCTTTCCCGTCTTTGCCGCCGCCCAGACAAAAAACGCCTTGGAGATGGCGGTCACCGCTTCGTCGGTGAGCGTCACGGGATCGTTCGGGACGCCCTCCAGGGCGGTGCCGCGCACGTCCGTGCCGTTGCGCAAGTTCAGAAATTCCTGTTCGGTCATAATCCCCCCGCGGGCTCTGTTTTGACGCGCGCAAAAACAACGCGCGCCTGCCCGTATGGCCATATTATAGCGGTTCGGACGTCATTTTTCAAGGGCTTTTTGCAAAAAAGAATACTTTTTCGGAAAAAATCTTGCGAATGTCACAAAATTGTGTTATAATATTAAAAAATATTTGGAGAACCTGGTATGCAAAAATTCACACTTTCGACGGATTCGACGTGCGATCTCTATCACGATTTCGTCGTCGAACACGATATCAAGTTCGTCCCGCTCACCTTCACGGTGGAAAAGGACGGAAAACTCGAAGATCGGCTGGACAACTTCACGCAGTACAGTCAGTACGTCGACTTCTATAACGAGCTGCGCGCGGGCGCCTTTTCGCGCACGTCCATGCTCAACTACGAATCGCATTACGAGCACTTCCTCAAGCTCGCCAAAGAGGGCGCCGAAGACGTGGTGCATTTCACCATCTCGTCGGGGCTTTCGCCCACAAAGGACGTGGCGGCACAGGCCGCGGCGGACGTGAAGAAGGACTTCCTCAAATTCCGCGTCTTTGTCGTCGATCCGCTCTCCGCGACGGTGGGGCAGGGCGCGCTGGTGCGGCAGGCGCTCATCTGGCGCGATGCGGGCAAGACCGCACAGGAGACGTATGACTACGTCAACGAGATCAAGATGCATCTGCAGCACTTCGTCATCGCCGACGACCTCAAATACCTGCGTCGGGGCGGCAGAGTGGGCGCGGCGAGCGCCGCGATCGGCAGTATGCTCAACATCAAGCCCGTACTTACCTTCGACGACGCGGGGAAGCTCGTCGTCATCGACAAGGTGAAGGGGACCAGAAAGGCGATCGCCTTCATCAAGGCCAAGATGGAAAAGGAAGGCCCCGCCGATCCCGTGCACGTCTTTATCGTGCATACCGACAACGAGCCCGCCGCCCGCGAACTGGAGGCGTACGTCAAGGAGCGCTTCGGCATTCAGCCGCACGTCCAGATCATGGGCCCCGTCATCGGTTCCCACCTCGGCCCGAACGCCTTTGCCCTCGGGTATTTCACGAAATCCGGGCGCAACGCGTTCTGAAACGTCGGACGCAGCGCATTTGAAACTTCGGATGCGGCGCTTATGACGCGCCTGTAAGTTTCGCCGTGACAAAACGATCCATGGACGCAGAATGCACCGCACGCCTCGGCCAAAACGAGACACAGGACGTTTTTGCGCGCAGGCGATGTTTTTGCGTGCAGGCGACGGGAACGAAAGGAGAATGTATGAGACATTGTTTGCGAAAGACGGCCGGGGCGGCGGTTGCCGCTCTTATGGGCTGCGTGTGTGCGCTGGCGGCGTGTGCGCCGTCGGAGAAAGGAGAAGTACAGGCGGAGCTTGTCATCTCGGACGAGACGCATGTTGTGATCGAGGTGACGGCAGGGGATCCTGCATACAGCCTGTATGATGTGCTTGCGTTATTTGTCGAGAACGGCGAGATCAGCGTGGAAGGGAGTGAATCGGAATACGGGTTCTATATCACTTCGGTCAACGGCACGCAGGCGGATACGGAGAGCTACTGGGCGGTCTATACGACACTTGGGACAATGGACGGCGTGCGCTATTCCGATCCGACATACGGAACGTGGAGCTATGAGGGAAGGGAGCTTGCCTCCGCTTCTTACGGCGTTTCGGGACTGCCTGCTGTCACGGGAGAAGTGTATGCGCTCGTCTGGACGTCCCTCGCGTCCGCATAGCGGGCAGCTGGGCGCGGGAGAGCTCGCTGCCTGTGCCGTCGTGACGGCGCTCCTGCTCGTTGTGCAGTTCGTGCTCTCCTTTGTGCCGGGCGTGGAACTCGTCACGGCGCTTTTGCTGGCGTTTTCCTATTTTTTCGGTTGGAAATGCGGCGTCCTTACGGCGACCGCTTTTTCGCTTTTACGCTGTTTTCTGTACGGTTTTTATCCCAACGTCATTGTCTTGTACCTCATCTATTTCAACGCCTTTGCCCTGCTGTTCGGCTGGCTGGGCGGACGGCGCGAGGCGGTTGCGGCATGGGTGTGTCCCGTCCTCCTTGTCCTGCTCATGGGCGGGGCGCTTTATGCGGCGTTGGCAGATTTTCCTATAAGCGTTCTTGTCGTTTCGCGTCTTCGGACGGCGGCGTGGGCGCTGTTTGGCGTCGCGGCGGCGCTGCTTTGCGCGGACGTCGTTCTGTTGCTTTTCCGAAAGCGGACGCTTGCGGCGTCGCTGGCCGCGCTGGCGGCGTTCATGACGGTATGGTTTACGCTTCTGGACGACGTTTTGACCCCGCTCTTTTACGGCTACACGATGGAGGCGGCGCTCGCGTATTTTTATACGGGATTTCTCGCCATGCTGCCGCAGACGGTGTGTGCCGCCGTGAGCGTGTTCGTGTTCTTTCCCGTTCTTGCAAGAATTTTCAAAGCAGTGCGGAAAAGTCCCCCCTCAAACGTTGGACGAACGCAAAAAGATATGGTATAATAGCGAAGATTTGATTTTTTTCGCGCGCCTGCGGGCGCGTTTGTCTGGAGAGAAACATGGCAAAGGATACTTTCGTAGAGCAGATCGCGGACATTGACGCTGATTTCCCGCAGTGGTACACCGACGTCGTCATCAAGACCAAACTGGTGGATTACGGCCCCGTCAAGGGAACCATGGTCATCCGTCCCTACGGCTATGCGATCTGGGAAAACATTCAGCGCGAGATGGACAAGCGCTTCAAGGCGACGGGCATCGAAAATGCCTATTTCCCGCTGCTCATTCCCATGAGCTTCATGACCAAAGAGGCGGAGCACGTCGAAGGGTTCGCGCCCGAGGTCGCCGTCGTCACCCATGCGGGCGGGGAGAAGCTCGCCGAGCCGCTCTGCATCCGTCCCACATCGGAGACCATCATCGGCAGTATGTACTCCAAGTGGATCCAGTCCTATCGCGATCTTCCCGTCCTCATGAACCAGTGGGCGAACGTCATGCGCTGGGAAAAGACCACGCGTCCCTTCCTGCGTACGAGCGAGTTTCTCTGGCAGGAGGGACATACCGTCCATGCCACCGAGGAGGAGGCAATGGAGGAGACGCTCAAGATGCTCGCGCTGTATGAGGAATTTGCGCGCACCTGTCTCGCCATGCCCGTGCTCACGGGCCGCAAGACGGAAAAGGAGAAGTTCGCGGGCGCCGTCGCCACGTTCGGCATGGAGGCCATGATGCACGACGGCAAGAGCCTGCAGGCGGGCACGTCCCATTACCTCGGACAGAATTTCGCCAAGGCGTTTGAGATCAAGTTTCTCGATAAGGACGGCGTGCAGAAATACGGCTATACGACGTCGTTCGGCGTTTCGACGCGTCTCATCGGTGCCATCATCATGACGCACGGGGACAAGCGCGGGCTGGTCATGCCGCCCGTCGTCGCGCCCGTGCAGGCGGTCATCGTTCCCATTGCCGCCAAAAAGGAGGGCGTGCTCGAGGCCTGCCGCGCACTGCGGGACAAGCTCGCCGCCGCGGGAATCCGCGTCCTTCTGGACGATTCGGAGAACTCGCCCGGCTGGAAGTTCAACGAGTGGGAGATGAAGGGCGTTCCCGTCCGCATCGAACTCGGCCCGCGCGATCTGGAAGCGGGCAAGTGCCTGCTCGCGCGCCGCGATACGCTGGAAAAGACGGAATGCGCGCTGGAAGGGGCGGAGAACACCGTCAGGGAATTGCTTTCCGCGATCTCGGAGAACATGTATGTGCGCGCCAAGGCGCGCATGGACGCCCGCATCGTCCGCGCGGAGTCGCTCGATGCGCTGCTCGACGCGGTGGACAAGGGCAACTTTGTCCGTGCCGGCTGGTGCGGCTGCCGCGCCTGCGAGGATAAGGTCAAGGAGTTTGCCCAGGCGACCGCACGCGTTCTCGACAAGGAGAACACCTCGCAGACGTGCATTGTCTGCGGGAAGAAGGCGGAGAGCACCGTCATCTTTGCAAGAGCGTACTGATCGTACGGCGTGCGGAGGAAGAAAATGAGCAAACTTCCCGAATGGCTCGGCAATGCCGTGTTTTATGAGATCTACCCGCAGTCCTTTCAGGACACGAACGGCGACGGGATCGGCGATCTTCCCGGCATGATCGGGCGCCTTGACTATATCGCTTCTTTGGGCTGCAACGCGATCTGGGTGAATCCGTGGTACGATTCTCCCTTCGGCGATGCGGGATACGACGTGCGCGACTACAAGAAGATCGCTCCGCGCTACGGCGCCAATGCCGATGCGAAGCGGTTCTTTGAAGCGGCGCACGCGCGGGGAATGCACGTGCTCATCGACCTCGTCCCCGGGCATACGTCCATCGATCACCCGTGGTTCCTGCAGTCCGAGCGCGCGGAGAAAAACGAGTTCACCGACCGCTACGTTTGGTCGGACAGCGTCTGGGAGGCGACCGATCTTCCCTGTCTGCGCGGGATTTCCGATCGGAACGGGTCGGTTGCGGTCAATTTCTTCTCCCATCAGCCGGCGCTCAACTACGGCTATGCGCGTCGGACGCGTCCCTGGATGATGGCGCCCGATTCCCCGTCCGCTCTCGCCACGCGCGAGGCGATCAAGGACGTCATGCGCTTCTGGCTGGACATGGGCGCGGACGGGTTCCGCGTCGACATGGCGGCAAGTCTCGTCAAGGCGGACGAGGACTCCGCGGAGACCATCCGTCTCTGGCAGGATTTCCGCGCCTTCCTCGATCGCGAGTACCCGCACTGCGCCATGGTCTCCGAGTGGGGGATTCCCGCAAAGTCCATCGAGGGCGGTTTCCATATGGATTTCATGCTGCATTTCGGCCCGCCCGCCTATACGTCGCTCTTTCGTTCCGAACATCCCTTCTTCTCCCGCGAGGGGAAGGGGGACATCCGCATCTTTCTCGATGCCTACCTCGCCGACCTCTCGTCGACGCACGGAAAGGGCCTCATCTGTATCCCGTCGGGCAATCACGATATGCCCCGCCTTGCACACGGCAGAGAGATGCGCGATCTCAAGATCTGTTTTGCCTTTCTTCTGACCATGCCCGGCGCGCCCTTCCTCTACTACGGAGACGAGATCGGGATGCGCTATCTCGAGGGTCTGACCTCCGTCGAGGGCGGCTATGAGCGTACGGGCTCCCGTTCGCCCATGCAGTGGGAGAAGAAACCCGGATTCGGCTTTACGTCGGCAGAGACGTCCTATATTCCCTTCGATCCAAGTGCGGATGCGCCCACCGTTTCCGAGCAGAGCGCGGACGAAACGTCGCTGCTCTCTGCGATAAAGCAGCTCCTTGCCCTGCGTGCGGCGCACCCGTGTCTGCAGTCCTTCGGAGAATTCCTGCCCGTATTTGCCGAAAAGGAGCGCTATCCCTTCGCCTATGAACGGCGCGGCGGCGGCGAGCGCGTTCTCGTCGTGCTCAATCCCGCCGATCGGGAGGAAGAGGCGCCCTTCGACTGTTCGGGCAAGGTACTCTGGAGCGTGGGCGGCGTGCCGAAGGACAAAAAAGTGCCTGCACGCAGCGCCTGTCTGATTGCGAAATAAGAGGTATCATACCATGAAACACATTGACATTGAAAACGTTTTGCAGGATAAAACGCTCCTCGGGAGCACGGTCACGGTGTGCGGCTGGGTGCGTACGTCGCGCGAGTCGGCGGCGGTCACCTTCCTCGAAGTGACGGACGGAACCAGCTTCACCCGTCTGCAGGTGGTCGTGGACAAGAGCAAGCTCGCGCTCGATCCCGAATGCACCAAGTGCGGTGCTTCCATTGCGGCGACGGGCGTCGTCGTCAAGGCGTTCAAGGGCGAGGGCGCGGAGCTCAATGCCGAGAGCGTCCGTCTGCTCGGCAAATGCCCCGGGGACTATCCCATTCAGAAGAAGCGCACGACGCTGGAATTTCTGCGCGGCATTCCGCACCTGCGTCTGCGCACGAATACCTTTTCCGCCGTGTTCCGCGTGCGCAGCGTGGCGGCGCAGGCCATTCACCGCTATTTTCACAGCCATCGGTTCTACTATGTGCACACGCCGCTCATCACGGCGAGCGACTGCGAGGGCGCGGGCGAGATGTTCCGCGTGACGACGCAGCCCTGGAACGCAAAGTATGACAGCGAGGAGGCCTATTACCGCGATGACTTCTTCGGCAGGAAGGCGGGACTTTCCGTGTCGGGACAGCTCGAGGGCGAAGTCGCGGCGATGGCGCTGGGCAGGATCTACACGTTCGGGCCGTCCTTCCGCGCCGAGAACTCCAACACGACGCGTCACCTTGCCGAGTTCTGGCACGTCGAGCCCGAGATTGCCTTTGCGGAACTTCCCGAGGTGATGGAGGTCGCCGAGGACATGATCAAGAACGTCGTGCGCGCCGTTCTGGAAGAGTGTCCCGCCGAGATGGACTTCTTCGAGAAATTCGTCGAGAGCGGCCTGAAGGCAAAACTGCAGAACATCGTGGAGAGCAAGTTTGCCGTACTCGAATACACCGAGGCGATCGAACTGCTCAAGAAGGCGGACGTCACCTTCCAGTACCCCGTGGACTGGGGATGCGACCTGCAGACCGAGCACGAGAAATATCTGACCGAGCACTATTTCAAGAAGCCCGTGTTCGTCATCAACTATCCCAAGGAGATCAAGTCCTTCTACATGAAGCAGAATCCCGACGGAAAGACGGTCGCGGCGACCGATCTGCTCGTCCCGGGCATCGGCGAGATCATCGGCGGCAGCGAGCGCGAGGCCGATCCCGACAAACTGCTCGCCGTCATGAAGGAGCGGAAGATGGACCTTGCGTCCTATCAGCAGTACCTCGATCTGAGAAAGTTCGGTACGGCGCCGCACGGCGGATTCGGCCTCGGGTTTGATCGGTTCGTCATGTATGTGACGGGCATGGAGAACATCCGCGACGTCGTGCTCTTCCCGCGCACGGTCAAAAACATCATGTAAAATGCTGAAATTGCGGCGCGCCCCTTGTAAAAAGGGGCGCGCCGTGCTATAATCGGATTATGAAACTCGTTCTCTTTTGTGATTACGGACTGGATGACGCGGCCGCCACGGCGGACGCGCTTGTCCATGCCGCCGAAGACGGCTACGAGCAGGCGGTTCTGGTCGCCATCGGCGGAAACGTCCCGCCCGCCGTGGCGCTGGAAAATGCCAGAAAGCTCGTCGCGCACCTGCCTGCGTGCGGCATTCCGCTCCTGGTGGTGGACACGACTGCGGAGGAACAGCCCTTTGAATACCTCAAAACCATTCACGGCGATGACGGCATGGGGGATCTCTTTTCGGATGCCGTCGGATTTCGTGCGCCCGTAGCTGCCTTCTCCGCCTGGCTGGAAGCGTTTGCGGGGGATTACGACCTCCTCTCGCTCGGCCCGATGACGCTCGTTCCGCGCCTTCTCGCAAAAAAGATGCCGCGGCGGCTGGTCTTCATGGGCGGGAACATCGCCGAAGAACCCAACTTCCACGGCTATGAGTTCAACCATGCGCTCGACCGTGCGGCGTTTTCCTACGTCGCGAAACACGCTCCGCATACGGCGGTGACGATGGATACCTGCCGCGTGCCAGCCCTCAACATTCAGAACAATCCGCCTGCGGGATCGGGTTTTGTCGCGCAGTTTGTGCGCCGTGCGCGGGAAATGACCTTTGTCTCGGGCGAAAAGGGATGTTATATCTGGGACGACATGGCGGTGAAGGCTCTGCGCCATCCCGATTGGTTTGAAACGGATGAGGCGACCGACCGGGACGGCAACCGCCTGCGGGTGGCGCACTATGTGCTCGGGAAACCGTATGAGGCGATCATGGACCTCTGATCCGCCCGCCGACGATGGCAAAGCGGGGGCCGCACGCTCGATGCGGCCCCCGCTTTTTTTTGGGAAGGATAGGGGTTGTCTGGAACAGATCTACTCGTTCGGGGCTGTCCGTCAGAAAACCGTCGGTTATGGGCTGTCCGTCAGAAAACCGCCTGTTATACGTCTGCGCGGTCGGTGTCCTCGGAAGGGGTGACGGCCCGGTCGATCAGGCAATTTCCGCGCAGAACGAGATCCTGCGGGATGACGATCTTGCGCGGGACGTCGCTCTGGACGCAGATCTCGTCTTTGATCTTTTCCGTGAGCACGCGGGTGCTCTGGCGGATGGCGGAGACGCGGAGAAATTCCAGCCAGCGATTGTCGTCGAAGGTAATGAAACGGATGTGCGTGCAGTTTTTTTCGGTGAGGTAGGAGAGCGTTTCCAGCCCCGCGACGTTGGTCGCCGTGATGATGCCGTCGGGGGAGAACTCCTCGATGGCGGCGGCGAGGACGGCGGGATCGTAGTCGATGAGAGGGAAGCGCAGAATGCGGTAGCGGGCGCTGCTGCCGTTGAGCGCCTGCAAAAATCCCGTGCTTCGATCGGGGCGCACGGAGGCCGCGTCGAGGTGAAGATAGTCGACGTCGACGAGCAAAAGACGGCGGCAGCCGAGCGCGAGCAGTTTTTCCGTCGCCTGACGGCAGCCCGACTCATCGTCGTTGATGATGGTGTCCAGATCCTCGTAGATGTCGCGGAAGAGCTGGACTACCTTGATGCCGTTCTTTTTGGCGACTTCGACGATCGCTCCGTTGCGGCTGCTGGTGGGGGTGAAGAAGATCGTCGAGACGCGGCTCGCGATGAGCGAGCGGAAACACGTCTCTTCGTCGACGGGATTCTCGGAGCTGAACGCGATGATCATGCTCATTCCGTTCTCGTTGAGCATCTTCTGGATGTCGGACAAAATACTGAAATAGTACTCGTTGTTGCTGTCCGAAATGATGAATCCGATCGTCCGCGTGCTGTTGCTCTTCAGCTGCTGTGCCGTGGCATTGGCGATATACCCGAGCTCCGCGGCGGCACGAAAAACGTTGTCATGCGTCTCTTTGCTGATGTATCCGATGCGTCTTAATGCCCGCGACGCCGTGGAAGGGGACACCTTCGCACGGCTTGCAACATCCTTGATCGTGATCATGACTCCCTCCTTGTAAACTAATAAAGCATCCTATTATTTGGATTATAGCAAATCTTTACAATTTTGTGAAGTCAATTGACAGAGAATGAAAACCCCCTTCGGCGCGGAAGAGCGTGCGGAGGGTTTTTCTGCCTGCGCGCATTGACATTCGCGCGGCGATATGGTATATTGAGGAGACGAAAGGGCGCTTCCCCGTCTCGGCGATTTGCCGCCTGCGCGGCGCGACAGGGGCGGCAGGCGTCTTACGGCGGAAACGGACGGGACAGGGAGATGGGGCGTCGCGGACGGCCGACGGACATCGTTCGGCGTATTGAGGAGGACTTGCATGGAAGCAGAACCGCAGGAGCGGGTTTCGGTGAGCAATTTTGCGGGAAAGGAGGGAAAGCTGTGGCTGACGTTCCTCATTCTCTCGCCCGTGTTTGCGGCGGCGTTTGCAGCATTCGCGGTGATCTATGCGGACGACGGCCTGCTCACGGTCATCGGCTGCTGCGGCATTGCCGCGGTGTGTCTCTTTCTCTTCGGCGTATGCATTGCGACGGCAAGGCGCCGCACGTCCCGTTGGACGGCGGACGAGGAAGGGGTGCGTTTTTTCGCGCTCGGGAGACAGGTCGCCTTTTTGCGCTGGGAGGAAATGCGCGAGGCGGGTTTTCTGCGCCTGGAAGGGGAAAAGCGCGCGGAGCGCCTGCGGCTGTACTGGTCGTCGGAGGAATTGCGCGGCGCCGTCAAAGGCGGAAAATTTGCGGGAAGAGAGGTCGGCCTCGGCGCCAACCGCCGCGGGGCATGCATTCTCGTCTACCCCGTCCCCGCATACTACGGGGAAAAGGGCGGGATATGGTATCCCGCAGACGATCCGCTCATTTTGTTCACGCGCACCCATTTCCGCCGCCCGCTCCGCCATGAGGAATTTCTCTCGGGACATTCGGACTGACGCCTTTTGAAAAACGGCCGAAATGTCCGTCTGCGGAACGCGACTGTTTGCGCGGGTTCGCGGGCGGAAAGAAGGGCCGATCGACGTGCAAAGCCGTCTGCCGCGCAATCTGAGGGCGCGCGGCAGACGGCTTTTGGGTTTACGCGTTATGGCCGATTGCGGCCGATCAGAAGATGTTGGCAAGCGTGACGCGATAGGTATTCGGGAAGGTCTCGGCAAGGTGCATGAGCACTTCCAGCTGCGGCAGGGCAAACGCATAGTTTCCCTCCGCGACGAGGCGGACGGTTTCGGAGAGGACATTGTCCATCCGTGCAAGGTCGTTGTGCGGCAAAAAGGCCTGCAGCCGTTCTTTGCGCGTCTCCCAGGAAGTCTGGACGGCGCGGGCGTCCTCGTAGTTGGCCCGCGCTTCGTCCGTCTTTTCGTAGAGCGCTTCCAGTTCGCCCGAAAAGTCCGCAAATGCCTTTCCGATATACAGATGCTCGAATACCGCCGCTCCTGCCAGCAGGACGCACACTGCAAGAATGGCGCAAAGTGAACGGATCATATGTAACGCTTGTAGCCCGCCCGTCTGTGTCGGACGTGCTTTTTCCGTATCTTGTTCGTCTGCGTCGGACGGCTTTCCGAGACGGAACTGCGCGGCGTTCGGTCATGTCGTGTCGGGGGATCACCAGGTCTTGTCCTGCGGATAGCGGACGCGGAAGGTGGTAAACTTCCTGCCTTTTTCCTGCAGGTAGATTTTTCCTTCGCCGTCGGCGGTGAGGACGAGCACGCGTTTTGTATCGCGGATGCCCTGATTGCGGAGGATCTCGCGGAAGAAGGCTTCGTCGAGGCCGGTAAGGTCGATGTTTTTGGCGTTGAATTTTCCGTTGTCGAGAATGACGAGGGGCAGGGAGGTCTGCATCTGTTCATAGCCTTCCTTGGGCAGGGCGGAGAAGGTGCCGTTGGATTCATAGAGGGCGTAGTCGATGCAGTCAAGCGAAAAATACCCTGCCGAGCGGAGGGATTCGATGAGGTCGGAGACGTCGAGATTATTGCGCTTGAGCTGAAAGTCGTCGATGCCGTTTTTGTTGATGACGACGCTGGGTTTTCCGCTCAGAACCGCCTTGAAGGGCTTCGCCTTGAGATCGAGGAGGGTGACGATCTCATGCAGGACAAAGATGGCGAGGACGGAGACGATGCCGTAGAGGAGGGGAATGGAGGTGTCCGCCATCGGAATGCAGGCGAGTTCGGCGATGAGCAGCGTGATGACCAGTTCAAAGGGCTGCATTTCGCCGATCTGCCGTTTTCCCATCAGCCGCATGACGATGAGCAGCACCGCAAAGATGATGGCGGTGCGGATCATGACGAGTACCATGCAAAAAGTATGCCGAAAACCAAAAAAAGTATGCCCATTTTGTTGCGTTTTTCGCGGAATGTGGTATAATAGGAATCCGAAGAGTAGCCAAGGCGCGTCAAGTGCTGCGAAACGGGACGTTGTTCGCAGACGAAAGAGGGATCTCCTCTGCGGTGCCGCGGCGCGTCCGCTTGGATCGGCGCGAAAGCGCATTCAAAAAAGACTGTCCCTTCTTGCTGCGGCAGGGCGGGCGGTCGGCGGACCTTCCAAGATACGGGAGGTTTTTTCTTTTATGCACGCAAACGGATCGGCGGTCATACCCGCCTGGAAACGCATTCTGTTTTCCGACTTCATGCTCAGCCGCGGCAAGGCACAGCGCATCGCCGCGGTGGGCGTCATGACGGCGCTCTGCATCGTCGCCAACATGTTCCTTGAAATCAAACTCTATGACGTCCAGTTCTCGCTCACCATTTTCGTCTCTGTCCTGACGGGCATGTTCATCGGGCCGCTGTTCGGCTTCGCTGCCGTGTTTCTGGGCGATTTTCTCGGATACGTCTACAACAACTGGGGCTATATCTATATGCCGTGGGTGGGACTGTCCTCCGCACTCTTTGCACTCATTGCGGGCCTTGTGATGGGCCTTCCCCTCCGCAAACGGTGGGGGATCTACCTCAAACTTGCCCTCATCTGCCTGATCACCTTTTTCGTGTGTACGGCAGGCGTCAACAGCGCGGGATTTTATTTCTATAACAAATATGCGGGATTCTCCACCGCCGTCATCGGGTACGCGGAATCGCACTTCGGCGGATCGGTCACCTATTTCGTCTATGTCTGTTATCGCCTCATTTTCAAGCTGCAGATCCTCAACAGCGCCTTAAATTACGCCCTGCTCTTTGTGGCGGTTCCCGTCATCAACGCCGTCGGCGCAAAGCACGTTCCGCTGCGCTGAATCTCGCCTTGCCCGCCGATCCTTGCAATTTCGCGAAAGGAGATCGTTTCACAAAGGGGAAAGCATGCGCTTTCACAAGAGCAAAACCGTGTAACTTTGCGAAAGGGAAAGCATACATTCATACAAAAGGGAAAGTCGGCCCGATTGCGTCCATCGGGTTGATTTTTTTATTCTTGCGTGGTATAATGGTCATAATCTTTCGCAGTAGGAGGAACCATGACAAGTTCTTTACTCGCGGTGACGTTCGGCGCAAACGAAAGAGGGATCATCCTCTTCGGTTTTGAGATCTACTATTATGCGATCTGCATTGTCTGCGGCATGATTCTTGCCGCAGTACTCTCCGCGCTCCTCATGAAGCGCAGGAATATGTCCGTCGACCTCATCTATCTCCTCTTTATCGTCTGTATTCCGACGGCCATCGTCGGCGCACGGCTCTTTTCCTGCCTCACCGATCCGAACATCGGCATCGCGCGCTTTTTCGACTTCCGCGACGGAGGGCTCTCCATCACGGGCGGCGTGCTGGGCGGGGTTCTCGCAGGGTTTGTCGTCTGCCTCATCAAAAAAGTGAACTTTCTGCGCGTGGCGGACTGCGTGGTCATCAACATTCTCATCGCGCAGGCGCTGGGCAGATGGGGCAACTTTTTCAACAAGGAAGTGTACGGACAGGCGCTTCCGGAAGGGCTGGAACTTCCCTTCCCGCTTGCCGTACCCGTCAGTCCCGACCGCTATACCTACGGCATCGGTTCCTTCTCCGATCCCGCTTCCACCTGGCATTACGCCTTTTTCTTCTATGAATCGGTCATCAATCTCGTGGGTTGGGCCATTCTCTTCACCCTCGCGTGGAAGACGAGCAAAAAACCAAACGGCGTGCTGACCTGTCTGTATTTCGTCTGGTACGGCACGGTGCGCTCCGTCATGGAGCCCCTGCGCGATCCCGAATTCATCCTGAGCGCGGGCGGCGTTCCGTGGTCGCTCGTCTTTTCCCTGCTCATGGTGGGACTCGGCATCTGCGCCATTCTCACGCTGCTCATCCTCAACTTCCGCAAGGAAAAGGCCTTCATCGGCAGCCGCGTCGGCGATCCCTGCGCGCTCACTGCCTATATGACGCCCTATAAGGACGATATTCCCTATTTCAGCAAGATCAACATGTTCGGCGACAAATACCCGCCCAGACCCGTCAAGCAGAAGGGCGGCCAGAAAAGGCCTTCTCCCGATCGAAAGGACGACGCGGGCAAAGGGGACGCTTCCCGAAAGGACGAAACGGGCAAAGGGGACAAGCAATCATGAGAAATCTCACGCTTTTGACCGATCTCTATCAGCTGACGATGGGACAGGGATATTTCAACGAGGGCAAGCATGAACAGCGTGCCGTGTTCGATGTATTTTTCCGTCCCAACCGTCTCATTACCTACTCGGTGGCCGCGGGCATGGAGCAGGCGGCGGAATACCTCGAAAACCTGCATTTTGACGCGGACGACATCGCCTATCTGCGTTCTTTGGGGATTTTTTCCGAGGACTATCTTGCCTATCTTTCGCGGCTCCGCTTCACGGGCGACGTGCGCGCCGTGCGGGAAGGGGAGATCGTCTTTCCCTACGAGCCCATTTTCACCGTCTCCGCGCCCATGCTGGAGGCGCAACTCGTCGAGACGGCCATTCTGACTTTCATCAACCATCAGACGCTCATTGCGTCCAAGGCGGCCAAGATCTGCGCCGCGGCGGGCGGGGGCGTCATGGAATTCGGCCTGCGCCGCGCACAGGGGGCGGATGCGGGCGTGTACGGCGCCCGTGCGGCCATGATCGGCGGCTGCGTGGGGACGTCCAACGTCTATGCGGGCAAGCTCTTTCACGTTCCCGTCTCGGGGACGATGGCGCACAGCTGGGTGATGAATTTCCCCTCCGAGCTGGAGGCCTTCCGTGCCTATGCGCGCAGCTTCCCGAACGGATGTCTGCTGCTCGTCGACACCTACGATACGCTCAAAAGCGGTGTCCCGAACGCCATCCGCGTGTTCCGCGAACTGCGCGAACAGGGACACGAGCCGCTGGGGATCCGTCTCGATTCGGGCGACCTTGCCTATCTGTCCAAGAAGGCGCGCGCGATGCTGGACGAGGCGGGATTTGAAAAGACCATCATCTGTGCTTCGGGCGATCTGGACGAGGCGCTCATCCTGTCCTTAAAGGAGCAGGGTGCCTGTATCGATACATGGGGCGTGGGGACAAAGCTGATCACGAGTGCGGACATGCCTGCGCTCGGCGGCGTGTATAAACTTGCGGCCGTGTATGAGGACGGGAAGGAGATTCCCAAGATCAAGCTCTCGGACACGACGGAGAAGATCACCAACCCCGGCGTGAAGGAAGTCTGCCGTTTCTACGACAAGAAGACGGGAAAGGCGATCGCCGACTACATCATGCGTGCGGGGGAAAAGGTGGATCCGGAAAAGCCGCTCACCATTTTCCACCCGGTGGACACATGGAAGCGCATGACGTTGGAAAATTTCACCGTCCGCGACCTGCGCGAAGACCTCTTCCGCGGCGGGAAGCGCATCGTATCGGCGCGGCCGCTTGCGGAGATCGCCGCCTACCGTGCGGAGGAAATGTCGCATTTCTGGGAGGAGTATCTTCGTCTGGACATGCCGCATATCTATAAAGTTGATCTGTCCGATGCGCTCTACGCGCTCAAACAGCAGTTGGTAGAGTCCCATCGGGGGCTATAAGGGGAGAACCGTGTTCGGAATGTATTCAAAACAAACGGTGGAAAAACTTGTCGGCCGCCTGCGGGAGGAGTATGCCGCCGTGCTGAAAAAACAGCAGGAGGCCGTAGCGGCGATCAAGGAGGAGAACCGTATCCTGGCGGCGCGCGTCTCGGAGTTGGAGGCGGAGCGCGGCAATGTCGCCGAAGCGCTCATCGGCGCGGCGCGGGAGGGAGAGGAACTGCGCAAAGAGGGCGCCCGCGAGGCGGCGAACAGCACCAAGGAGCTCGCCATGCTCATCGCGAAGTGCCGCCTTCTGTGCAACACGCTGACGGCAAAATATCCCGACGCGGAGGACGTGCGTTCGTTTGCCTCCTTTGTGGATACGCTGCGCGGCGCGGCGGGAGAAGAGGACGACGAGGACACGCTCGACATGGACGAGGTCCTTGCACCCTCCAAACCGCTTGACCTTGAAAAACTGTGCAAAGATCTCGGCCTGATGGAGGAAGAGGCATGAAACACTACAAATCGGTCATGATCGCGCTCGGCTCTGCGCTGTTGATGTGCGTTCTGCTCTTTGTCGACCTCATCACCAAGGCGTGGGCGGAGTGGTACGATCTTACCTATTCGCTCAATCAGCCGGGCTATTTTCTCGGAATCATCAAACTGACCTACACCAAAAACATGGGCATCGCCTTCGGGATCTTCGGCGGGAACGAGACCGCCATGGAGATCATGAGCTACGTCACCGTCGTGCTTGCCGTGCTCATTGCGGTCATGTTCTTCACGCTCTTCCGCCGCAACATCCCCGTCCGCGTATGCCTTGCCATCGTCGAAGCGGGGGCGCTCGGAAACATCATCGATCGGTTCAGCCTCGGGTATGTGCGCGACTTCCTCGACGTCATTCCGCTCGGGTTCGGCATCTGCAACATCGCCGACTTCTTCATCACGGGCGGGATCGTCGCCGTCATCTTCTGCATTCTCTTTATCGGCAAGGACGCCGTGTTCCCGCTCACCAGGAAATGGCGGGAGGAGGCCAAGCGCGAGGACGAAGAACGCGACCGCCGCGCCAAGGAGCAAAATGGCTGAATTTGTGGCGGAGGACGCCGTCCGTGCCGATCTCTTTCTGAGCGAAAAGACGGGGCTCACGCGTTCCGCCGTCAAGAAGCTGGCAGAGGAAGGGCATCTGTTTGTCGATGACGTTCCCGTCAAAGCGGGACACGTCGTCAAAGCGGGCAACCGTGTCCGCCTGGATGTCCCGCCGCCCCGTCCCATTCGGGCGCAGCCCGAGGACATCCCCGTTGACGTGCTGTACGAGGACGGGGACATCGCGATCGTCAACAAGCCGCGCGGCATGGCCGTCCATGCGGGGGCGGGAAGGGTGGACGGGACGCTCGTCAATGCGCTTTTGTTCCGTCTGAAATCGCTGAGTTCCATCAACGGCGAGATCCGGCCCGGCATCGTCCACCGCATCGACAAGGACACGACGGGACTTCTGGTCGTCGCCGAAAACGATGCGGCGCATCTCTCGCTTGCGGCGCAGATCGCCGACAAGACGTGCAACCGCGAATACCTCGCCCTGCTCGAAGGGGTGGTGAAAGAGGACACGGGCCGCATCGAGACGAACATCGGGCGCGATCCGAAAGACCGTCTGAAGATGGCGGTGCTGCCCGTCGGCGGACGGCGCGCCGTCACCGAATATCGGGTCGTCGAGCGCTTTCGCGCAAACACGCTCGTCCATTTTATTCTGAAAACGGGGCGCACGCATCAGATCCGCGTCCATGCCAAATACCTGGGACATCCCGTCGTGGGCGATCCTGTGTACGGCTATAAAAAGCAGCGTTTCGAGCTGGAAGGACAGCTTCTTCACGCCTTCCGTCTGACGCTCACGCACCCGCGTACGGGCGAACGGATGCAGTTCGAGGCGCCTTTGCCCGACGATTTTGCCCACGTACTCGAAGTTTTACGAAAGGAGCAGCAATAAGCGATGCAGATTCTCAATGCCGAAGAAATGCGCCGCGTCATCACGCGGCTTGCCATGCAGGCGGCGGAGGCGGAAAAGGGGACGGACTTCGTCCTCATCGGGGTCCGTACGCGCGGGGTCATCCTCGCCCGTCGCATGCAGGCGGAACTCGCCCGTCTTGAAGGCGTGAACGTCCCCGTCGGGATCCTCGACATCTCTCTCTACCGCGACGACCTTCTCGACGGCTGCGATGCCGTGTTCAAGGGAAGCGAGGTGGATTTCGACATCGAAGGCAAGAACGTCGTCCTGTGCGACGACGTCATCTTTACGGGCAGAACGGTGCGCGCGGCGCTTGCGGCGATCTCCTCCATGGGACGCGCGAAGTCGGTGCGCCTCTTTACCCTCATCGACCGCGGCCATCGGGAACTTCCATTCCGCGCGGACGGCGTCGGGAAAAATGTCCCCACGGCGCGCACCGAGCGCATCGTCGTGCATTTCACGGAAACAGACGGCGCCGACAGCGTCGAACTGTATAAATAAGATCTTTACGGAGGTAATTTATGACACAGAGTACCAAACAGACCGAACAGAAAAAAACAGAAACCCACACGGAGAAAAAGACGGAGAAAAAGACCCCGAGCCGCCGTTCGACGTTCACGCTCGGAAGCCTTGTCAACGTCCTGGCGTTCTTCGCCCTTGCGGCGGCGGCCGTCCTGCTCGTCATCGGCCCCATCCTGAAAGCCGTGCTAATAGCAACGGGCGGCGGCGTCATCATGCAGGCGCTTACCCTCGTCTCGCAGTACTGCCTGCTGGCGGCAATCGCCATCCCCGGCTGGTTCTTCGTCCGCGGCAAGCGCAAAGGCTGGAAGATCGCCTACATCATCTTCCTCGTCATCTACATCGCCGGCACCATTCTCGGCATGACGCTCGGCATTTAAGAACTGCCCGCGCTGTGCGATGTCGGCGGAGGAAAGAGAAGCGATCCTGCCGACGGGCGTACGCGGGACTTCGGGAAAAATTGATGAAAACGGCGCGTTTGCGCCGTTTTCCCTTTACAAAGAGGGGAAATTTCCCTATAATAGGAAAAAAGAACGAGAACCGTATTTCGGAGAGCGAAAAAAGGAGTAGAGAGTATGCTTCCGGTCGTTGCGATCGTCGGGCGTCCCAACGTGGGAAAGAGCACCTTTTTCAACAAGGTGGCGGGGCGCAAAATTTCCATCACAGAGAACAGGCCGGGCGTCACGCGCGACCGTATCACCGCGGACTGCGAATGGCGCGGCAAGCCGTTTACGCTCATTGACACGGGCGGCATCGAGCTCAAGAGCGAGGACGCCATGTGGAAGGAGATCGCCCTTCAGGCGCAGGCGGCGGTGGAGCTTGCGGACGTCATTTTGTTCTTCACGGACGGGCGGGAGGGCCTGACTGCCTCCGACTACGATGTCGCCGACTATCTGCGCCGTTCCAAAAAGCCGGTCGTCCTTGTCGTCAACAAGGTGGACGACTATTCGCCCGACAAGCTCTTCGAGTTCTATTCGCTGGGGCTCGGCGAGCCGTATGCCGTCTCTTCGGAGCATTCCCGCGGCATCGGGGATGCGCTGGACAAGGCGGTGGAGTTCTTCCCGACGGGTGAGGAGCAGACGGATGATTCGCTGAAGATCGCCGTCGTCGGAAAGCCGAACGCGGGCAAGAGCTCGCTCGTCAACCGCATTCTCGGGCAGGAGCGCACTATCGTCACGCCCGTCGCGGGGACGACGCGCGACGCCGTGGACACGCGCTTCGAGCGGGACGGGAAGGCCTATACCATCATCGATACGGCGGGGATCCGCCGCAAGCGGTCGGTGGAGGACGACGTGGAGTACTATTCCGTCCTGCGCGCCTTCGACGCGGTGCGCCGTGCGGACGTCTGTCTGCTCGTCATCGACGCCTGCGAAGGCATCACCGAACAGGACGTCAAGATCATCGGCTACGTCCACGAACAGGGCAAGCCGTCGGTCATCGTGATGAACAAGTGGGACCTTATCGAAAAGGAGACCCACACGATCGAAAAGTTCGAGGCCAAGCTCAAAGAAGAGCTGAAATTTATGGACTATTTCCGCTCGGCGTATGTCTCGGCAAAGACGGGGCAGCGGACGGACAAACTGCTTGCGCTCGCCCGCGAGGTATATGATCACGCGGGATTCCGCGTTCCGACGGGCGATCTGAACGATCTTCTGATGGACGCCATGCGCATTTCCGAACCGCCGTCCTATCAGGGCAGACGCATGAAGCTCTATTATGCCTCGCAGGTCGCCGTTCATCCGCCTGTCTTTGTCCTCATGGTCAACGACGAAGGGCTCATGCACTTTTCCTATGAACGCTATCTCGAAAACGTCATCCGCAATGCCTATGATTTTTCGGGTACACCCATCAAAATCAAGGTGCGGAACAACAAGGAGAATGAATGAAAGAGCTCCTCTTTTCGCAAAGCTGGTATTGGTTTTTGCTGATGGCAGTTGTCTGTTATCTGATCGGGTGTTTCAACTTCGCCGTCCTCATCGCCAGGACAAAGCACAAGGACGCGCATAAGATCGGAAGCGGCAACCCAGGGACGATGAACATGACCCGCGAATTCGGCCTTGTTGTCGGCCTCATCAACTTCCTGTGCGATGCCTGCAAGGGCGGCGTCCCCGCGATCATCAGCTTTTTTCTCTTCCGCGACTATGTCTTTGCCGGAACGCAGGTCATTGTCTCCGACTTCACCCGCTATTTCTGCGGCCTGTTCGTCATCATCGGACATATCTGGCCCGTCACCATGCGCTTCCGCGGCGGAAAGGGGATCGCCTCTTCGCTGGGCCTCTTCTGGTTCTGCCTCTCTTGCGAAAATCCCTGGAATATCCTCATCGTGTTCATCGTCCTGCTCTTCGGCGTCGTCGGATACATCGCCGTCACCGAATGGGGGTCGATGGGCTCTCTCCTCGGCGTTTCGGGGCTGTCCGTCTGGCAGGGACTTGTCTTTTTCTTCCGCTATTCCGCCAACGGAATGCTGCACAACGGCTGGGTCGTCGGCATCTTCCTCCTCCTGCTCGCGCTCAACTTCCTCACCTGGTTCGCCCATCGCAAAAACCTCGTGCGGCTGTTTGCGGGCGAGGAACACCGTACCTCCGTCAAAAAACTCTCCCACGGAAAACGCGGGACGGAAAATATGTAAGATCGCTTTCTCTGTCATGCCCCGATAAAAGAAGGGGTAAAACGGGGAAACGAAAAAGCGCGCGGCTTCCATGCGGAAGCCGCGCGCTTTTCTTTGTGTTCGGATTATTCGTCGGGAGTTTCGATGACGTCGGACGCTGCCCAGCGCTTGGTGGATTCCATGGCGCTTTCGCAGCCTTCCTGGGTGTTGTAGTTGGAACTGACGCACAGAAGGCGCTTCTGAGCATTCATCAGGCGGAAGATATAGCCGCCTGCCTTGGTTTTGACAATGCTGAAATTGTTGGCGGCGATGCTCTTTTTGTAGGTGGCGATGCCGTTCTTTGCACCGGCGACGTTGGTGTATTCGCTGCTCACCAGCATGACTTCGCCGTTGTTTGCACGCAGCTCAAAGATATAACCGCCGTCTGCGGCGCGGATGACCCATTTCCCGGCGGGCGCAACCTTCTTCTTTGCGGGTGCAGACTTTTTGGCGGCCGCCTTCGGCGCGGTGCTGACAGGTTTTTTCTCGGTCGCACGCACTTCTTTTGCGGGCTCTTCCGCAGGGGCTTCGGCGGGGGCGGGGAGTTCCTCTTGTTCTGCCGCAGGCAATTCTTCTTCCTTTTCGGCGGGCAACGCTTCCTCCTGCTTTGCCGCGGGAAGTTCCTCTCCCTGTTTTGCGGCAGGGAGCTCTTCTTCCTCTTTAGTAGCAGGAAGTTCTTCTTCCTGTTTGGCGGAAGGAAGTTCTTCCTCCTGTTTCGCGGCAGGGAGCTCTTCTTCCTGCTCTGCCGCGGGAAGTTCTTCTTCGGCGGCGGGGGCGGGGAGTTCCTCTTGTTCTGCGGCCGAAGCCTGAGCGGCTTCTTCGCGTTTTTGTTTTTTATACTTGGCGGACAGCACGATCATCGTGATGATGAGGGCGACGATCAAGACCAAGATGACGCCGAGGACAATGGTGAGCGTCAGATTCTCTTTGAGATAGTCCAACAAGCTCTTATTCGTGGCATCCAGCAGTGCGAACATAGTATATCACGCTCCTTTTGTTTCCTTCATTTTAACACGAAAAACAAATCCTGTCAATGCATTGACAAATAATTTTATATGCGGTATGATAAGAATATGATGAAAATTGCGGTGATCGGCGGCGGCGCGGCGGGCCTTGCGTGCGCCGTTCTGCTTGCAAGGGCGAAAAACGAGGTCGTGATCCTGGAACGAGGGGAACGTGTCGGCAAAAAGCTCTCCGCGACGGGCAACGGACAGGGCAATGTGACCAACCTGAACGTGTCTGCCGCGCACTATTTTTCGGACGATCGGGAGAAGGTCGGGCGCATTCTTGCACGCTTTTCGGCAGAGGATGCCGTGGCGTTTCTCGAAGGGATGGGCGGTATTTTTCTGCCCGATTCCCGCGGAAGGGTCTATCCTGCGGGACGGCAGGCGTCGGCCGTGACCGATCTCTTTCGCCGTGAGACGGAGCGCCTGTCGGTGTGCGTGCGGACGGGGGCGCGCGTGGAGAAAATATCCGCGGCAACTGTCGGGAAGCGCTTTTGTGTGACCTGTGCGGACGGAGAGGAACGCGCGGACGCCGTCGTGCTTGCGGCGGGCGGAAAGGCGGCAAGGCAGTTCGGGACGGACGGCACGGCCTATGCGCTTGCCGCTCCGTTCGGACATACCGTCACAGCGCTTTCGCCCGTTCTCGTGCAGCTTCGGTGCGACCCTGCCGCCGTCCGCGGCTTAAAGGGCGTCCGCGTGGATGCCGGCCTGCGCGTTCTGCGGGCGGGGCAGGAAGTCTATGCCTGCCGCGGCGACGTGCTCTTTACCGAGAGCGGCATTTCGGGAGACGCCGTGTTCCGTGCCTCCTCGTATGCGGAAAAGGGGGACAGCGTTCTGCTCGATTTTCTTCCGAGCGTGTCGGAGGAAACGCTTGCAAAGGCCGTGAGAGCGGGCGCGGACGGGCTGCTCTGCATCGTGTCCAACGGGCTCGGGCGGCATATCGTCCGTCTTGCGGGCGGGGACAGAGCGCGCGAATGCGCGCTGATCAAGGCGTTTCCGCTCACCGTGACGGGGACGCTCGGATTCGACTATGCGCAGGCGACGCGGGGCGGGATTCCGCTGCGGGAGACGGACGAAAATCTCATGAGCGTGTACTGTCATAACCTGTATTTTGCGGGAGAGATCCTCAATGTGGACGGCGAATGCGGCGGGTACAACCTGCATTGGGCGTTTGCGTCGGCGCACGCCGTGGCGGAGGCTTTGCGATGAGAAAGACATTTACGGGGCTTGTCCTGCGTCCCCATCAGAAGGAGACGGCGCTCGTGCGACTGTGCGAAAAGAAACTGCACGCGCCCTGCCGTTATTTTCGCATTCTGAAAAAGTCGCTGGATGCGCGCGACAAATCGGATATCCGCTGGGTATATTCCGTGGAATGCGGCACCGAGCCGTACGTCCCTGCTCCGCGCGTCTTTGAACGGGTGCAGGGACGCCCGCGTGTCGTCATTGCGGGAGCCGGGCCTGCGGGCCTGTTCTGTGCGCTGCGTCTCCTCGACTACGGATTTGAACCCGTCATTTTCGAGCGCGGGAAAAAGGTGGAGGAACGCGCCGCCGACGTCGAGAAGTTCTGCGCGACGGGCGTTCTCGATCCCGACAGCAACGTGCAGTTCGGGGAGGGGGGCGCGGGGGCCTTTTCGGACGGAAAGCTCAACACGCAGACCAACGACGCACGCAACCGCGACGTCTTGGAGACCTTCGTCCGCTTCGGCGCGCCCGAGGAGGTCGCATATCTCGGGAAACCGCACGTCGGCAGCGATCGGCTCAAGCAGGTGGTCGCCGCCATGCGCCGCGAGATCGAGGCGCGCGGCGGAAGTTTCCGATTCGGAGAACAGATCACGGATGTCCGCATTCGGGACGGACGCATACACGAAATCGTGACGGGGAGCGGTGTTTTTCCGTGTGAGACGCTGGTACTCGCCATCGGGCACAGCGCGCGGGATACCTTTGAAATGCTCCTTTCGCGCGGCTTTGTCATGCAACAGAAGGAGTTCGCCGTCGGGGTGCGTATCGAGCATCTCCAGAGCGCTATCGGACGCGCGCAGTACGGGACGGGCTACGCGGCGCTTCCCGCGGCGGACTATAAACTCGTTTCGCATGCCTCCGAGCGTGCCGTGTTCACCTTCTGCATGTGCCCCGGCGGCGTCGTCATTCCCGCCGCGAGCGAGGAGGGCGGCGTCGTCACCAACGGAATGAGCGACTACGCGCGTGCGGAGCGCAATGCCAATTCCGCGCTCGTCGTGCAGGTGCGGCGGGAGGACTTCGGCGGCGATCATCCGCTCGCAGGCGTGCAGTTTCAGAGAAAACTGGAGCGGGCGGCGTTCCGTGCGGCGGGCGGCGAGTATCGCGCCCCCGTTCAGCTCGTCGGGGACTTTCTCGCCGACAAAGAGAGCTACTACTTCGGAGAAGTCAAACCTTCCTACGCGCGCGGTACGCGGTTTGTCCCCATGCAGGCTATCTTCCCGCACGCCCTGACCGACGCCATGAAAGCGGCTCTGCCCGATATGGACCGCAAACTCTCCGGGTTCGCCGCCTACGAGGCGGTGATGACGGGCGTGGAATCGCGTACCTCTTCGCCGGTGCGCATTCTCCGCGACGCCGGATCCCTTCAGGCGGAGGGCGTCGTCGGCGTCTATCCCTGCGGCGAGGGGTGCGGCTATGCGGGAGGAATCACCTCTGCCGCGGCGGACGGCATCCGCGTCGCGGAAAAGATCTTTGAGGCGCATCGCGCGTAATTCTTTTTTTCTGAAACGGAAACGGGCGGGGCGCCCGGCTTTTGCCGGGCGCCCCGCCCGTTTTATGTACTGCCGCAACAGGGGAGGGAGGTACGGGAAGAGGAGAAATGCGCAGCGGTCCGTACATGTGCAGAGATCAGAATGTGCAGAAACCGCAAAGCGCACTCCGTATCGCTACGGTGTGCGCTTTGCTTTGAGAGAATATGAAAAAATTGTGGAGAGTAGGCATTGATGACAGGCATCGGGGAATCCCGTATCCATTCGGGATTCTTACCTGCATGATACCGCGCGTTCGTGTTTGTTGTGTGATATTCCCATTAAAAGGGAATAAAATTGTGCCGCGCGATCGAAATCGATGAAAAAACGAAAACAGCTCTTGCAAAATATGAAAATCTATGTTACAATGATGGAAACAATATCTATGGGGGGAAGGATATGAAGCAGACGGGGAAGGTCTGCGCGCTTTTGCTTGGCTCTTGCCTGGCGCTGTCCGCATTTGCGGCGTGCTCGGCGACGGCGGAAGCGGCGGACTATCGCATTTGCTACGACAACCTCGGCGGCGGGTATGTGGACGCTGCCGACACGACGGTCGCGGTGGAGGGCGCAAAGGTACTTGCGGCCTATGATGCGGCAGGGAACAGGGTGAGCGATCCGAAGACGATCGCGACCTATTCGGGCGGCGTCTTTACGGCGGTTTCGGCGGGGACGGTCATCTATGAGGGAAAGGGGGGAGCGCGCGGCTCAGTCGAAGTTGTTCCCGCCTATGTCACCGATCCGGGGAACCAGTATGCCGGAAATGCCGTCGACTACGACGAGACATCCGGCGAGCGGGTGCTCGGGCATACGCACGACCCGTCGCTCATTGAGACCAAGGACGCGGACGGCCGTCCCGTCTACTATATTTTCTCGACGGGTTGGGCAGATCGTACGGAAGCGCTCATGGGGCCGCTCGTGGGGGAAGAGACATACGGAAACGCCATTCATGTCTCCTACGACGGCATGAAGACGTGGATGCTTTTGGGCAGGACGTTTGACGTCGCCACGCGGGACGAGGACTTCGTGCGCACGCGCACGGGGGAATGGCTCTACAGCGAAGGCGGCACGGCGGACGAAACGGCGCAGCCCGGTGTTTCGGGAGGCGACGCGGCGTACAATTCCGATTCTGCGAGCTGGTGGGCGCCCGATATCGTGGCCAAGCCGGACGGAAGCGGGTACTGGCTCTACACCTGCGTCGTGGACGGCGCGGGCAACAGTTCGGGCATGTATCTCGACAACAGCTATTTTGCGCGTGCGTGCATTTTGCTGTACGAATCGGACTCGCTGGATGCGGGGACGTTCAAGCCTGTGCGCGATGCCAACGGCGATCCCGTCGTTCTCATGCAGTCCTCCATCCGCCGCGGCGAGGCGGAAAAGGACGTCAACGGCATCGATCCGCAGATCATCTTCGACGAGAACGGGGGAATGTACATGGCGTACGGTTCCTTCGGTTCGGGGAACTATCTCATCGAGCTCGATCCGACGACGGGCCTGCGCAAGGACGGCAAGGGCTGGCAGTCGCATGACGATATCCGCAGCTGGGTGGAAAACGACATTCAGGCGCTCTATCGGGCGGAGCCTGCCGAAGGCGATTCGCAGGCGATCGGCTGGGAGCACGACTATTACGGAAAGAACATCTCCAAACAGAACATGGAGGCGCCCGTCATTGCCCGCCACGACAACGTGACGATCATGGACGAGAACGAGACCGTTCTCGAAGAGGGCAAGACCTATTACTATTCCATGCACTCCTACGACGGCCTTGCGGACAACTATCAGATGTGGGGCGGCCGGAGCGAGAGCGTCTGGGGGATCTATCGTTCGACGCAGGGCGGCATTGTGTACAACGTCGGGCCCGGGAACGGCGGGAACGAGGGCAACAAGTACATGGGCGGGTTTACCTGGCACAACAAGAGCGAGACGAGCACCGAACTCGACGTCATTCTGCCCGGGCATAACGACCTGTTCACGACGGACAGCGGCGTCTCCGTGGCGGCGTACATCGCCCGTCTGAACGGGGATACGGGACGCTTTGTCACACAGATTCATCAGTATTACCTCAACAGCTACGGCGAGATCGTCATCAATCCCAACCGTTACAGCGGCGAGAGCGCCCGCGGCGTCTCGGCGGAAGAACTGTTTGCCTATACGGACGGCGGAAAGTTCAAGATGGTCGTCACGATCAACCAACAGGACACCGACGGCAGCAAGCGCGCCGTCAATACCTCGCGCGACGTCGTTCTGACGCAGAGCGCGTCCGATCCCGCATCGGGCGACGTCTATGACGGCTCGACGGCGACGGGGACGCCCATCGGCACCTGGAAGATGTACGGCGACGGCTATATCAAGTTCACCTTCACGGACACGCTGAAGGGAACGGGCGGCCGCAACAGCGGCGAGAATGTGTACTACGGCGTAGTGCGTTCCGCATGGCTGGGCGATCAGAACAGATCGGGCTTCACGATCACCTGTCTCGGACAGACAGAGGGGACAAAGCGCAGCATGTCCATGTTCATGAACAACTACTCGACTATGACGGGCGAAGGGCTCGTCGGCTGACACGACCGTATGCGCCCCGCGGCACCAATGGCCGCGGGGCGCTTTCTCCCGAAAGCAGACCGCTTGCAGGGCGCGCCGCGTCGACCGACGCAATCACACATGCGCCGCATCGACGGATGCGCTGCCTTGCGCGCTGCCGATTTCGGAAAGACGCATTACAATTCGTATATTTATTTGCCAGAATCAGGAAAAGGAAACAAGCATGCAAGACATCAAATACCTCGAACGCCTCTCGGTACAGTTCCCGACGGCGGCAGATGCGGCAACGGAGATCATCAATCTCTCCTCCGTGCTCAACCTGCCGAAGGGAACGGAACACTTCATCACGGACATCCACGGGGAATATGAACCCTTCTTACATATCCTGAAAAACGGCTCCGGATCCATCCGCAAAAAGATCGAAGAGGAGTTCAAGGGCTCGCTTTCCATGCGGGAGAAGAAGTCGCTTGCGACGCTCATCTACTATCCGTCGGAAAAACTCGCCCAGATCGAGGCGACGGAAGAGGACATGGACGACTGGTACAAGACGACCATCTACCGCCTTGTGCGCGTCAACCGCCGCATTGCCTCCAAATACACGCGTTCCCGCGTCCGCAAGGAACTCCCGCACGACTACGCCTACATCATTGAGGAGTTGCTCGGAGAAAAGGAGGAGGTGGAGGACAAGGAGGCGTACTATAACGGCATCATCTCCGCCATCATTTCCACCAAACGGGCGCGGCATTTCGTGATCGCGTTCTGCAATCTCATTCAGCGGCTTGCCGTCGACCGCATTCATATCCTGGGCGATCTCTTTGACCGCGGTCCGGGCGCGCACATCATTCTCGATACGCTCCTCGGATTCGACAACGTGGACTTCCAATGGGGGAACCACGACATCTGCTGGATGGGTGCCGCCAGCGGAAGCCTGGCGTGCATCGCGTCCGTCGTGCGCATTTCGGCGAAGTACGGTAACTTCGCCACCGTTGAAAACGGCTACGGCATCAATCTTCTGCCGCTTGCCAAGTTTGCGCTCGATACCTACGCGGGCGATCCCTGCACCTGCTTTGCCATCAACGGCTCGCAGAGCTACGAGCCCTACGATCCCGACATGGATCGCAAGATCCACAAGGCGATCACCGTCATTTTGTTCAAGCTCGAGGGACAGCTCATCGCGCGTCATCCCGAATACCACATGGAAGGGCGGCGTCTGCTTGACAAGATCGACCGCGAAAAGGGGACGGTCACCATCGACGGCAAGGCGTACCCGTTGGAGGACACAAACTTTCCGACCATCGATCCCGCCGATCCCTACAGGCTTTCCGCGGGGGAGACGCTGGTCATGGAAAAGCTGCGCTACGCGTTCGTCAACAGCGAAAAACTGCGCCGTCACGTCGCCTACCTCTTTACGCGCGGCAGTATGTACCGCGTCTGCAACGGCAATCTTTTGTACCACGGGTGTGTCCCTTTGGAGGAGGACGGTTCCTTCAAAAAGGTACAGGTCGGGGACAAATGCTATGCGGGCAAGGAGCTCTTCGACGAGCTCGAGAGCTGGGCGCGAAAGGGGTATTACCTGCCCGACGGCGAGGAAAAGCGCTTCGGACAGGACCTCATGTGGTTCATGTGGGCGAACGAGAACTCGCCGCTCTACGGCAAGGAGCGCATGACGACCTTCGAGCGCTATTTCGTCAAAGATCAGAGCTGTTATTTCGAGGCGAAAAATTCCTATTACAGTTATCTCAACGACGATGCCGTCATTTCGCACATCATGGCGGAATTCGGCCTCGATCCCGACTCGCCCGCCTCGCACATCATCAACGGGCATATGCCCGTCCACCTCAAAAACGGTGAAACGCCCATCAAGTGCGGCGGAAGGCTTTTGATGATCGACGGCGGAATGTCCCGTCCCTATCAGCGGGAGACGGGTATTGCGGGCTATACGCTCATCGGCAATTCCTACGGAATGCGCCTGGTCGCCTATGAGCCGTTCCGCTCGGCGGAGGACGCCATCCGCAGCGAAAGCGACATTCATTCCGTCACCGAAGTCGTGCAAAAGACCAATTACCGCCTCTCGATCCGCGATACGGACGAGGGCAAGCGCATGCAGGAGACCATCGAGGAACTCACCGACCTGCTCGAGGCGTACCGCCTCGGCGTCATCCGCGAACAGAATATCCGCATCTGAACGGTCAGAGCGCCTGAACGGACAGGGCGCACGGCGGAGGGACGGTCGGCATTTATTTGGAAGTTATCGGCAGAATAGAAGGGAGAAAGAACCAAAAAGGAGAAGCATTATGAAAGTGATCATTGTCGGCGGCGTCGCGGGCGGCGCCACGGCAGCGCCGCGTATCCGCCGTCTGGACGAGCGTGCGGAGATCGTCATGCTCGAACGCACGGGGTATGTTTCCTATGCGAACTGCGGACTGCCCTATTATGTGGGCGGCGAGATCGAGGACGCGGAGGAGCTCACGCTCCAGACGCCGCAGTCCTTTTTCGCGCGCTATCGGGTAGACGTACGCGTGCGCAGCGAGGCGATTGCCATTGACCGCGCACAAAAGACGGTGACGGTAAAAAATCTCAAAACGGGGGAGACGTATTCGGAAAAATACGACCGTCTTCTGCTTTCGCCCGGGGCAAAGGCGGTGATCCCGCCCGCTCTGCGCTCGCAGGATCCGCGCGTGTTCACGCTGCGCACGGTGGAGGACACGCTCGCCATTCACGCCTATGTGCAGACGAAGGCGCCCAGGAGCGCCGTTGTCGTGGGCGGCGGGTTCATCGGCCTCGAGACGGCGGAAAACCTCATGCGCAGGGGGATCGCCGTCACGCTCATTCAGCTCGATCCGCAGGTTATGCCGCCCTTTGACGGGGACATGGCGGCGCTTTTGCACAACGAACTGCGTCGGCAGGGGGTCGCTCTGCGTCTTTCGGAGAGCTGCACCGCGATCGAAGCGGGCGCGCGGCTTCTCGTGCGCACCGACAAGGGCGAGTATCCCGCCGATCTTGCCGTCGTTGCCGTCGGCGTCGCGCCCGATACGCAGCTCGCAAAGGATGCGGGCCTCGCGCTCGGGATCAAGGGAAGCATTGCCGTCGATGCGGGGATGCGCACGTCGGATGAAAACATCTATGCCGTGGGAGATGCGGTCGAAGTGCGTCAGTCGGTGACCGACGAACGGACGCTCATCGCGCTTGCAGGTCCCGCGAACAAACAGGGCCGCATTGCCGCGGACAACATCTGCGGCGGAAACAGCGTCTACAAGGGTTCGCAGGGATCCTCCGTGGTGCGCGTGTTCTCGCTGACGGCGGCGTCCACGGGGATCAACGAAAAGACGGCGCGTGCGCTCGGGCTGGACTATGACAAGGTCATCCTTTCGCCGAACAGCCATGCCTCCTACTACCCCGGCGCGCAGGTCATGACGATGAAAGTCCTGTTTGAACGGGGAACGAACCGCCTGCTCGGCGCACAGATCATCGGCGGCGAGGGCGTGGACAAACGCATCGACGTGCTCGCCACCGCCATCCGCGCAGGCGTCTCTGCGGTCGATCTCAAAGACCTCGATCTCGCCTATGCGCCGCCCTATTCTTCGGCGAAGGACCCCGTCAACATGGCAGGGTTCATGATTGAAAACCTCGTCACGGGCAAGGTGAAACAGTTCGGCATCGACGAGGTCGCCGCCCTTGCGCGCGACGGAAGCGTCACGCTGCTCGACGTGCGCACGCCCATGGAATATGCGCGCGGCCATGCGGACGGCTTCGTCAATCTTCCCGTGGACAGCCTTCGCGAGCGGCTCGCGGAAGTGCCGAAAGGAAAACCCGTCTATGTCATGTGTCAGAGCGGCCTGCGCAGCTATCTCGCCTGCCGCATTCTCATGCAGAACGGATACGACTGCTATAATTTTACGGGCGGCTATCGCTTCTACGATGCGGTGCGCCGCGGAAATCCTCAGGCAATGCAGGCATATCCCTGCGGCATGGAGAAATAAAAGAATAAGAAGCGCGCCCGCGGCAAACTTGCCGCGGGCGCGCATTGTATTGTATCCTTTGGTATTCGGAGCGGGGCGCTTTTCTGGGCTCCTTGGTGTCAGAGATCTCTTTTCGACGGAGCGGGGCGCTTTCCTGTGTGTTTCGGTGAAAGAGCTTGCTTCGGCCGGAGCGGGAAAGACGCGTCAGAGGTCAGACGAACTGCGTTTCAAACTCGCCCGTGTGCGTTCCCGTGAGGACGTTGTAGAGGTCGTTGGCGCGCACGTCTGTCTCGAAGCAGGCGAGGGCCTCTTTTTTGAGCAGGGAAAAATCGCTCTTGCGGACGATGAGGGGAAAGCGTCCTTCGCCTAAGGCGGCGAGCGTCTCTTCCGCGCCCTCTTTTTTTACGGCAAGCGTGCGCAGGTAGAGGGGCGCTTCGGCGAAGTCGCGTACCGTTTCGCGCGTGAGGCCCAGAAAGTTCTGCATGAGCACCCGCCGCACGCGTGCCGCGGTATAGCGCTTGGAGACAACTTTTTTGAGCAGTTCGTTGTAGTCGGGGTTGGCGCGCAGCATGGCGCGGATGCGGTTTTCCAGCCCTTCCGCACAGTCGGGACAGTCTGCCGCCTGCGCGGGTGTTGCCGCCAAAAATGCGCACAGGACAGCTTTTTCCCAATCGGTCGGAGCGAATGCGAGGGCGTCGCGCAGGACGCTTTCGGGGAGGTTGCTCCGGATGGCCTTTTTTGCCTTGCGGGAGGGGTCGCGCATGGCGGCGCGCAGGGCGGTGGCGGAGGAGAAATTCGCCGCGAGCTGCGTATCGGCATACCCGGCGCCGACGCGCGGGATGGGGAGCGGGTCGATGGCGGCGTTTTCCGAGAGGATGGCGCGGCAGTACTCCGTTCCGAGGATGTTGTTGGGGGAAGAGAGAAGCGCTTCGTCCACGTCGGCGCCTGCGGCGAGCAGGGCGGCGTTGCGGGCGCGGATGTAGCTTGTCCCGTCCTTCAGGTTCTCTTTGAGGGCGGAGCGAAAGGCCTTGGTCTCGGCAAGCGTGGCGCGCGCCGTGCGCAGGAAGTCCTCTTTTTCGCCGCTCTCGCAGCCGAAAGCGAGCGTGGAGACGGAGGGGAGAGAGGCGAGAAGGTGTACGGCGCCTCTTGCGAACAGTTCGGCGGGGGCGACGGCAAAGGCGGCGGGCAGTTCGAGGACGGCGTCGGCGCCGTTTTCGACGGCGTGTCTTGCGCGGACGGACTTATGATAGACGGCCGCCTCGCCGCGCTGGGTGAAATTTCCGCTCATGATGCAGAGGACTTTTTCGCAGCCGGAGCGCGCGCGGGCCTGTTCCAGCTGATATTTGTGACCGTTGTGGAAGGGGTTGTATTCGCAAATTATCGCACAAAATTTCATGTTTTTACCCTTGTTATCTTTACAATTCTGACGGAATGGTGTATAATGTCAGCGAAAAGTCGTGCAACCATTATACACGAAATTGCAAAAAAAGAAAAGAGGTTATAGGAGAAAATTATCATGGCGAATTTCATGAGACAGATCAAGCAGATCGGCAGAAAAATCGTCGAGACGGGTTCTTTCGCCGAGGAACTCAAGAAGCGCGCGGGCGCGAAAAAGCGCACCATCGTGCTGTGCGAAGGCGAGGACAGCCGCGTGGTGGAAGCGGCGCAGCGCTGTGTGGAAGAAGATGTCGCAAAGATCATCCTTCTCGGCAAGGAAGCGGAGATCAAGGCGGCCAATCCCGAAGCCGATCTCACGGGGATCGAGATCATCAATCCCGCGACGTCGCCCAAGCTGGACGAATATGCAAATCTGCTCTATGAACTGCGCAAGGCAAAGGGCATGACGGAGGAACAGGCGAAGGAGCAGGCGAAGGACGCCACCTTCTTCGGCGCGCTCATGCTCAAGAGCGGCGATGCGGACGGCCTTGTGTCCGGCGCCTGCCATTCCACGGCGAACACGCTGCGCCCCGGCCTTCAGATCATCAAGACGGCACCCGGCGTCAAGGCGGTGTCCAGCTTCAATCTCATGATCGCTCCCGCGGGCGGCAACAAGTACATGAACGGGGACGTTCTGGTCTTTGCGGACTGCGGTCTCAATCCCACCTATACGGCGGAAGGTCTTGCCGACTGCGCCATCGCCACGGCACAGAGCGCCAAGGAGATCGCCGGCATCGAGCCCTGCATCGCCATGCTGTCCTTCTCCACGAAGGGAAGCGCCAAGCATGACAACGTCACGCTCGTGCAGGAAGCGACCCGCATCGCCAAGGAAAAGGCACCCGATCTCGCGCTCGACGGCGAGCTGCAGTTCGACGCGGCGATTGTTCCCGAAGTGGCGGCGCTCAAGGCGCCCGGTTCTTCCGTCGCCGGCCATGCGAACGTGTTCATCTTCCCCGACCTGCAGTCGGGCAACATCGGTTACAAGATCGCCGAGCGCCTGGGTGGATTCCAGGCCGTCGGTCCTATCTGCCAGGGCTTTGCAAAGCCGCTCAATGACCTCTCGCGCGGGTGCAAGGCATCCGACATCGTGCTGGCCGTTGCCATCACGGCGCTCCAGGTAAAAGACTGACACGGGAAGGGGAATGCAATGAAAATTCTGGTCATCAACGCGGGGAGCTCCTCGCTCAAGTATCAGCTCATCAACATCGAGACGGAAGAAGTCCTCGCGAAGGGGAACGTCGAGCGCATCGGCATCAAGGGCGGCGCTCTGACGCATAAGGCGGGCGGCAAGACCTATGTCATCGAAAAGGAGATCAAGGACCACACCGAGGCCATCCAGCTCGTCCTCGACGAGCTCATCGACGGCGAGGCGGGCGTCATCCGTTCGATGGACGAGATCGACGCCGTCGGCCACCGTGTCGTCGCCTCGGGTGAGGCATTCAAAAAGACGACGCTCGTCACCGACGATGTCATGAAGACGATGGACGAGATCGCCGAGCTTGCGCCTTTGCACAATCCCGCGGCGATCAAGGGCGTCAATGCCTGCCGCGCGGTCATGCCCGACAAGAAGATGGCGCTCGTCTTCGATACCTCCTTCCATCAGACCATGCCCGACTATGCCTACCTGTACGCCATCGACTACGACGACTACAAGACCTATCAGGTACGCAAGTACGGCGCGCACGGCACCTCGCATAAGTATGTCTCGCAGATGGCGGCGGAATACCTCAAAAAGGCACCCGAAGATCTCAAGATCATCACCTGCCACCTCGGAAACGGCTCCTCCATCTCCGCAGTCAAGGGCGGGAAGTGCATCGATACGTCCATGGGCTTCACGCCGCTCGCAGGCGTTCCCATGGGAACGCGCAGCGGCGACATCGATGCGGCCGCGGTGGAGTTCCTCTGCAAAAAGAAGGGCATGGACATCCACGAGGCGCTCGTCTACCTCAATAAGAAGTGCGGAATGCTGGGCGTCTCCGGCGTGTCGAGCGACTACCGCGACCTGACCGCTGCCGCCAAGGAGGGGAACTACCGCGCACAGCTTGCGCTCAATATGTTCTCCTATGCGTGCAAGAAGTACATCGGTTCCTATATGGCGGCCCTCGGCGGACTGGACGTCATCGTCTTTACGGCGGGCGTCGGCGAAAATACGCCGCATATCCGCGCGGCCATTTTGTCCGATCTGCAGGCGTTCGGCATCGAGCTGGACGAATCCAAGAACAACTTTGCAAACGACGGAAGTATTCACGAGATCTCTGCCGACGGCGCGAAGGTGAAGGTGCTGGTCATTCCCACCAACGAAGAACTCGTCATCGCGCGCGAGACGGCGGCGCTGCTCTGATTTTTGCAAAATTCCTTGCAAATACGCGGCGAAAAAGATTGACAAAGTGCTTGAAATCGCCTATACTTTTATAAGTCGATGATTCCCGAGATAGACGTCCGCGGCTGTATCGCGCGAAAAAATACGGAAGGGACGCTCGCTTTTTCCTATGAAGCGGACGAATCGCTTCTCGATATTCCCTTCGTCAAGATTGCGGGGCCTGTGCAGGTGAGGCTGAACTATCGCATTTCGGAGGACTTTTCCGTCGAAGTGACCGGTACGCTCGCCTTTACGTTGGAAGGGTCCTGTTCGCGCTGTCTCGAAGAAGCGTCGTCGGATATCGTCTATGAGGCGGAGGCATATTTCGTCCGTGGCGAAGATGACGGCGAAGCGTACGGCTACACGAACGGCAGGGTGCGTTTGGAGGAATTTTTGCGCGATTCGTTGATGTTCGCGCTTCCCGCGCGTCTCTTGTGCAAGTCGTGTGAGCAATGGGAAAATGAATAAGAAGAGGTGAAGAAGAATGGCAGTCCCCAAGACAAAGCAGTCGAAGAGCAGAACCAACAAGCGTTTTGCGAATTACAAGGCGACCGCGGCGACGCTCGTCGAGTGCCCGCATTGCCATGAGCTGAAGGTCGCGCACCGCGTGTGCAAGAACTGCGGCTATTACGACGGCAAGGAAGTCATCGCCGAGAAAGAAGAAACGAAGTAAAGAGATGCGGACGGTTTTCGTCCGCTTTCTTTTTCCCTGAAAATCGGCAAAATCCCCGCGTGGGACACACTTTCGGAGGTGCTATTGATGAACAAGAAGGCATTTTACAATCTCTCGTACGGCGTCTATCTCTGCACGAGCTGGGACGAAGGCCGTCCCGTCGGCTGCGTCGCCAACAGCGCCATGCAGATCACGTCCTCGCCCGCGACGATCGCCGTATCGCTCAACCACGACAACTACACCAACAAATGCGTTTCGGATACGGGCTATTTCGCCGTCTGCGTTCTCGCCGAGGACTGCGATCCGCAGCTCATCGGAAAATTCGGCTTCTATACCTCCAAGGAGACGGATAAATTCGCCGATCTTCCCTGGAAGGTCCGCGGAAAACTTCCCGTTCCCGACGGCGCCATGTGCTGGTTCTCCTGCAAGGTCACCGACAAAATGGAGACGTCCACGCACACCGTATTTTTGGGCGAGGTCATGGATGCCGACGTCATAAAGGACGGCGCGCCCATGACGTACGCCTACTATCATAAGGTGCTCAAGGGCAAGACGGCTCCCAAGGCGCCCACCTATCAGGCGGAGGAGAAGTCGGAGGGGAAGTATGTCTGCAAGATCTGCGGCTATGTGTACAGCGGCGACGTTCCCTTTGAAGAACTGCCCGACAGCTGGGTCTGCCCCGTATGTGGCGCGCCCAAGTCGCAGTTTGAAAAGAAGTAATCCGCTTCGGCCGCACAGACCGTTCTTCCGATCGGACGATGCCTGATCGGACAGAGGGGGTCGGCATAGGGCCTTCGGCGATCGCGTGTGCCGTCTTTGCGGAAATCGCATTTCGCCGTGCGCCAGTTTCATGCAATCGAAGGGTGCGGGCAGAGGGCCGGAAGAAAAAAAGAGAAGTGAGCGTGCTATTGCAGAAACTCTGTAAAAAATCGGCGTCAAGGCGCCGATTTTTTTCTGCCGATCGCTTGACAAATATACCCATATAGGGTATAATACAAATACCCTATGGGGGTAATCAGGAGGGCGTTATGCAGGGATGTGAACACTGTGCGGAACACTATAAAACGACGCCGCGGGGCGAGGAGCAGGTCAGGAGCCTTGTCAATCGACTCAACCGCATCAGCGGGCAGATTGCGGGGATCAGGAAGATGATCGAGGAAAACCGCTATTGCGGCGAAGTGCTCGTGCAGGTCTCCGCGGTGGAGAGTGCCGTGCGGGCCTTCGGGTATCTTGTCCTGGAGGATCATATGAACACCTGTGTCGCGGAGAAGATCAGGGCGGGGGACGAGAAAATCGTCTCCGAGACGGTGGAGCTCATCAAGAAGCTCAACTGAAAGGGGAATTTGAGGAAAAAGATGGAAAAGAAGTATTCGATCACGGGAATGACGTGTGCGGCCTGTTCTTCGGGCATCGAGCGCACGGTCAAAAAACTCAAGGGGGTGAACAGCTGTGCGGTCTCGCTCATGGGCGAGAGCATGGACGTCACCTATGATGAAAGCGTCCAGACGGACGCGGGGATCAAGAAGGCGGTCGCGGCGCTCGGCTACGGGGCGTATGACTTCGGAAAGGTCCCCGAAAAGAAAAAGCGCCTGACGCTCGGACTGCGCTTTTTGTTATCGCTCATTTTGCTTCTGCCCGAGATGTACTTTGCCATGGGGCATATGATCAGCACGAACATCGTTCCGCACGGCTGGTGGAACTACGGCCCGCAGGTCTTGCTGACGCTCGCCATCCTTGCGATCAACTATTCCTTTTTCGTGAGCGGCGTGCGGGCGGCGTTCAAGCGCGTGCCGAACATGGACACCCTTGTCACGCTCGGCGCGGCGGTCTCCTTTGTGTACAGCCTTGTCATGGCGATCGTCACGCCCGAACAGCCGACGCTCTTCTTTGAATCGGCGGCGATGATCGTGACGCTCGTCACGCTGGGAAAGTGGCTGGAGGACAAGAGCAAGCGCCGCACGGGCAGGGAAGTGGAAAAACTTCTCTCGCTCGCGCCCGACACCGTCACGGTGGAGCGCGGCGGAAAGGAGCTCGTCGTGTCCCTCTCCGAAGTGAAAGAGGGCGATCTGGTCATTGCCAAGCAGGGAGAATCGATTGCCGTGGACGGCACGGTGACGGAAGGCCATGCCTTCGCCGATCAGTCGGCGGTCACGGGCGAGAGCCTTCCCGTCGAACTCACGCAGGGCAGTCACGCCATGAGCGCTTCCCTCGTCACGAGCGGCTATCTGAAGATCCGCGCCGAGAAAGTGGGGGAAAATACCATGCTTTCCTCCATTATCCGCATGGTGCGCGAGGCGGGTGCCAGCAAGGCGCCCATCCAGAAACTCGCCGACAAGATCTCTGCCGTCTTTGTTCCCGTCGTGCTCGGGCTGGCACTCGTGACCTTCCTCGTGTGGCTGCTTGTGACGCGCAATGTGGCGGACGCGTTCAATTTCGGCGTGAGCGTTATCGTCATTTCCTGTCCTTGTGCGCTCGGACTTGCGACGCCCGTCGCCGTCATGGCGGCCACGGGACGGGGCGCGGCGCTCGGGGTGCTCGTTAAAAATGCCGAAGCGCTCCAGCGTGCGGCGGACGTCAGGACGGTTTTGCTCGACAAGACGGCGACCCTCACCGAGGGCAAGCCTTCCGTCGTTCTCTTTGAAGCCTACGGCGACGAGGCGCGGGCAAAGGCGATCGCGTATGCGCTGGAGAGCAAACTCAACCATCCGCTGGCGCAGTGCATCGTCCGCTACTGCGGAACGGGCGCCGCGGCGCAGGACGTCGAATACGTCGTCGGACAGGGCGCGCGCGGGACGGTGGACGGGACGGTCTTCTTCCTCGGAAACGACAAGATGATGGCGGCGAACAAGATCGATCTCTCGGCACAGCGCGCACAATTCCTTGCGCTGTCGGCGGAGGGCAAGACGGTGCTCTTTCTCGCGGACGAGACGCGCGTCCTTGCGCTGTTCGCGCTCGCCGATACGCTCAAGGCGGGCAGTCGCGCGGCCGTTTCGGAACTGCATGCGCTCGGACTGGAGACCTATATGCTCACGGGCGACAATGCGGCGTGTGCGCGTTCGGTCGCGGCGGGCGCGGGGATCCCGGACGATCACGTCTATGCCGAAGTGCTTCCGCAGGACAAACTCGACTACGTCGTGCGCCATAAGCAGAAAAATGCCGCGCTTCCCGCCCGCGCCAAGAAGGGCGTCGCCATGATCGGCGACGGAATCAACGACTCGCCCGCTCTCAAAGAGGCCGATGTGGGCGTGGCGATGGGCAGCGGCACGGATGTCGCCATCGAGAGTGCGGACATCGTCTTGATGAGCGGCGATCTTGCCACGGCGCCCCGCGCGTTCGCGCTCGCAAGGCGCACCATGCGCATCATCAAACAGAACCTCTTCTGGGCGTTCTTTTACAACTGTGTCTGCATTCCCCTTGCGGCGGGCTGTTTCGCCGCGTTCGGGGTGACCCTCAATCCCATGATCGCGGCGGCGGCGATGAGCTGTTCCTCGCTGTTCGTGGTGGGCAATGCCCTGCGGCTCACGGCCTTCCGCCGCGGAAAACAAAACAATCAACTCCCGAAGGGAGAAAAAGGAGATCATACAATGAAAAAAATGCTGAAAGTGGAAGGCATGATGTGCGAACATTGCGTCAAACACGTAACCGACGCCCTGCAGGCGGTCCCCGGGGTGAAAAAGGCGGACGTCAACCTCAAAAAGAAGGGCGCCCTCGTGGAATGCAGCGAGGAGGTGTCCGATCAGGCACTCGTCGCCGCCGTCAAAGAGGCGGGTTACGACGCGGTCGTCGTCGGCTGACATCGGGAACAGACTTTCAAAACACAATGCGCAGCGGCGCCCGTCCCACAGGACGGGCGCCGTTGCGTTCTTTCGGACAAAATTCGGCACATTGTGTCACAGCTTCCTTGCGTGCGCAGATACGCAACTGTTATCCTGTTCTCATGGACAAGGAGGCAATTATGCAGACGCTTTTACTCGATCGGCGCACGCAGGACATGATCGAAGGCTACGTCCCCGAAGGTGACGTCCTCTCCGCGCTCGTGCGCTTTTTCTCCATCTTTGCGGACAGCACCCGCCTGCGCATTCTCTCCGCGCTCGCCATCTCGGAGATGTGCGTGACGGATATCTCGCGCGTGCTCGGCATCAACCAGACGACGGTCAGCCATCAGCTCCGCTTTCTCAAGGACGCGGGCATGGTCCGCTATCTGCGGCACGGAAAGATCATCTTTTATTCGCTCGCCAACGACATCGTGAACGATGTCCTCTTAAAGGGTGTCGAGTTTCTCGGCTATTAGGCGCATAGGGGAAAAACTGCGACGGGCGTTGACGGCAAACCGTTCGGAAGGGCGGGCGGCGTCCCGGGGCAGCACGGGAACGCTCGGAAGTTCGGGCGGCGTATGATTTGCGCGACGAAGGCGCTTCCGCGCAGGACGGATGGGCAGGGCGGGCGGAAAGAGCGTAAAAAAGAAGAGGCGATGCCGCGGGCGGACAGGGGACTGTCCGCCCGCGGCGTTTTCGGAAAATTCCTCGTATCTGCTTGAAAAAAACGCATAAAGCGTGTATAATGGAACCATGAGCGAGAGCGTCATCCGCGAAAAATTAAAACTTTTACCCGATCGTCCGGGCGTGTACATCATGATGGATGCGGACGGGGTCGTCATCTATGTGGGGAAGGCGCGCGTTCTCAAAAATCGGGTGCGGCAGTACTTTCATTCCACGCTCAAGACGCCGAAAGTGCAGGCGATGGTGGACAACATTGCCGATTTCGCCTATGTCGTCACGCCGAGCGAGGTGGACGCGCTCGCGCTCGAAAACACCTATATCAAGAAGTACAAGCCCAAGTACAACATCCTTTTGAAGGATGACAAGACCTATCCCTACATCAAGGTATGGACGCGGGAGGAATATCCGCACATCGGGATCACGCGCAAGGTGAAGCGGGGAGACGGCAAGTACTTCGGCCCCTTTATGGGGGGGATCGCGGCAAAGGAGATCGTGGACGTCGCCGCGAAGGTATATCACATCCGAACCTGCACGGTGGCGGTGAAGGAAAAGCCTGCGAAGCCGTGTCTGGAATATCATCTCGGGCGGTGCGGGGCGCCCTGCGCCCATCTCATCCGCCGCGAGGAATACGCCGAGCAGGTGGAAAAGACGCTTGCCTTTCTCGGGGGCGACTATGAGGAGGCGGAACGCATTCTCAGCGAGAAGATGCGCGCCTTTGCGGAGCGGGAAGAGTTCGAGCTCGCGATGGAGTACCGCGATCGGATTGAGATGCTCTCCCGACTCGGGGAGCGTCGGATCACGGCCATGCCGCGCGACGTGGATGCCGATATCTGGGCGTTCGAGACCAACGGACTGTACGCCGCGGCGAGCGTGCTTCTGACGCGGGGCGGAATCATGCAGGGGAGCCGCAACTTTTCGCTCGACGAGGGCGCGGGGGAGCGCGGCGAGAGCTTTCTTTCCTTTCTCACGCAGTACTATGCGGTACACGAACTTCCGCACGAACTGGTTGCCGACGAGCCCTTTGACGAACAGCTCTTTCTCGACTATGCCGAGAAGAAGGCGGGGCGCAAGGTCACGCTCACCCGTCCGAAATACGGGGTTCGCCGCGAGCTTCTGGACATGGCGGAGGGGAACGTCCGCGAGTATCTGGAAAAATCCATTTCCGCGATCGAACACAAGAGCGACATGACGACGGGCGCGTGCGAGCGTCTGAAACAGCTTCTTTCGCTGCGGCACTATCCCAAGCGCATGGAGTGCTACGATATTTCCAACATTTCGGGCGTGGACAAGGTGGGCAGCATGGTCGTCTTCACGGACGGCGAGGCGGACAAGGTGCAGTATCGCCGATTCCGCATCCGCACGGTGGAGGGGGCGAACGACTTTGCCTCGCTGCAGGAGGTGCTGCGCCGCCGCCTGGGGAAACTCGGCACGGCGGAAGAGGAGCGCTTTGCCCGACCGCAGCTCATCGTCATCGACGGCGGAAAGGGACAGCTCTCTGCCGTGCGCGAGATCTTCGACGAAATGGGCATTACGGACATCGATCTCGTGGCGCTTGCCAAGCGGGAGGAAGAGGTGTTCACGCCTACTTCCGATGCGCCCGTCCTGCTCGATCGGCGCGACTACGCCTTAAAGACATTGCAGCGCATCCGCGACGAGGCGCACCGCTTTGCCATCACCTATTTCCGCAGTCTGCATTCCAAGCGCAATCTTGCCTCCGTGCTCGATGAGATCGAGGGCGTCGGCAAGCAGAAGCGCATGGCGCTCATGCAGGCATTCGGCGACATCGACAAGATCATGCACGCCGGCGTGGACGAGCTCGCCCGTGTCGAGGGTATCGGCCCCGCGCTTGCCGCGCGCATTCACAGTCATTTCGAGGAACTATGAGATATCCGCTTTTTTTATCGGACTTTGACGGGACGCTCGTCCGCGGGGACGGGACGGTCTCGGAGACGACCAAGCGCGCCATTGCCGCCTATCGGGCGGCGGGCGGGATCTTTGCCGTGGTTACGGGCAGGGGACTTACGTCCATTCTGCCGCGGCTCAGGGAGCTCGGCCTTTGCGAGGGGCTTGTCGTGGCCTATCAGGGCGCGACGATCGCCGACATCGCGACGGGAAAACTCGTCAAAGACGACGGCTTTTCCCGCGAGGACGCGTTGAAGGCGGCGCGGCTCTTGGAACAGGACGGCCGTCACGTCCATATCTATACGGTGGACAAGCTGTATTCCAACATGGAGGACGACGCGCTGCATATGTATGAACGCATCTGCGGCGTGAAGGCGGAGATCGTGACGGACATGCCGCTCTCCGAACTCATCGTCCTCAAAAATCTGCGCATCATAAAAGAACTCGCCATGGTGAACAAGGAGGATCGCCGTCCACTCATGGAATGGCTGACGCCCCGCCTCGGCGAGGGGTTCTATGTGACGTGCTCCTCCGATTTTCTGGTCGAGGTAATGCCTGCGGGCCAGAGCAAGGCGGCAGCCGTCGATTTCTTGTGCAACTACTACGGCATTCCGCGCGAACGGTGCGCCGCCATCGGCGACCAGCTCAACGATCTGCCCATGATCGCCCGCGCGGGCGGAAAATTTTCCGTCGCCAATGCGGAGGAGATCCTGCGCCGTCAGACGCAGGTCGTCGCTTCGGTGGAGGAGGACGGCGTCGCGGAGGCGCTCGCCGTCGCCATGCAGGAGACTTCATCAGGGGGTGCATTATGACCGAGAACATTCTGCCCAAAGAGACCGTCATGCTCGACAAGTTTGCGTCCGATCTGGGCCTGGAAATGCTGTATGCGGGCAGAGGGATCATCACGCTCACCAGCATCAGCGTCGACCGCCCCGGACTTCGGCTTGCGGGGTTCTTCAGCTATTTCGATACGCAGCGCATCATGCTCATCGGACTTACCGAGCATGAATATCTGCATTCCTTCCCCTCCGAGGAGCGTCTGGAAAAGATCCGCCGTCTCTTTGACTGCGGCGAGATCCCGTGCGTCATCTTCGCGCGCGACCTTCCCGTTCTGCCCGAGTTCATGGAATGCGCCCGCTCCACGGGAACGCCCATCTTCCGCTCGGGAAAGATGACCTCCTCCGTCACGGTGGATCTGTGCATCTATCTCAACCGTCTGCTTGCGCCCACCACCACCGTTCACGGGGTGCTCATGGACGTGTTCGGCGCGGGGATCCTGCTCACGGGGAACAGCGGCGTTGGAAAGAGCGAGACGGCCATGGAGCTCATCAAGCGCGGGCATCGTCTGGTTGCCGACGACTCCGTTCTCATCAAGCGCATCGAGAACGAGCTGGTCGGAACGGCGCCCGAGCGCATCCGTTACTTTATGGAACTGCGCGGCATCGGCATCATCAACGTGAAGAACATGTACGGTTCGGGCGCCGTCATGACGGAAAAAGCCATCGAACTGGTCATGGAGCTGGAGCCGTGGAAGAAGGACAAGGAATATGACCGCATCGGTGGCGAGGGGAGTACGGAGACCATTCTGGGCCTGGACATTCCGAAGCTCACGGTGCCGGTCAGCGCGGGGCGCAACCTTGCCATTCTGATCGAGGTCGCGGCGCGCGATCAGCGTCTGAAAAACATGGGATACGATGCGGCGCAGGAGCTGATTGCCCGCACGATAGGACGATAAATGACAGAGATTCTTGCCCCCGCCGGGGACGAACAGACGGCATATGCGGCGCTCCGAGCGGGGGCCGATGCCGTATATCTTGGACTGACGCGATTTTCCGCGCGCGAGAGCGCGGAAAATTTTTGCGTTTCCGCCCTTCGGAAGCTGACGCGCGAGGCGCATCTTCTCGGCGCGAAGGTGTACGTTGCGCTCAATACGCTCATTCGGGAGGAGGAAGTTCCCGCCTTTTTTGAGGCGGCCCGTGCGGCGTGGGACGGGGGCGCGGACGCCATTCTCCTGCAGGACATCTTTCTCGGGCGCGCGTTGAAGGAGATGTACCCGCAGATGGTGCTGCACCTGTCCACGCAGGCGGGGTGCTGCAACGTGCATGGGGCGGAACTCGCCAGAGAGTGCGGGTTTTCGCGCGTCGTGCTCGCCCGCGAGACGCCGCTCGCGGACATCGCCGCCATCTCCGCGATCCTTGAAACGGAAGTGTTCGTGCAGGGTGCGCTCTGCTCCTGCTTTTCGGGACAGTGCTATCTCTCCTCCTTTGCGGGGAACAATTCGGGCAACCGCGGCCGGTGCAAACAGCCCTGCCGCATGCAGTACACGATCGACCGCGCGGGGTATGATTCGCCCGCCTATGCCATTTCGCTCGCCGATCTCTCGGTGGGGGCGGAGATTGAAAAACTGCGCGCGGCTGGCGTGACGTCCTTCAAGATCGAAGGCCGTATGCGCTCGCCCGCCTATGCCTGTGCGGCGGTGGAGTACTACCGCGTCCTGCTGGACGGCGCTCCCGCGGAGGAGGTGCAGGCGGCGTTTTCCCGCGTAAAGCGCACCTTTAACCGCGGGGAATACACCAAGGGACTTGCCTTCGGACAGGACAAGGGCTTTGTCTCGCGCGCCATACAGGGGCATATCGGCGAGCGCGTCGGAACGCTCACCCGCGTGGGCGGAAAGCTGTTCTGCCGCAGTGCGTTTGCGGCGGAGAAGGGAGACGCGTTCAAAATCCTGCGCGCCGGAAAGGAGGCGGGCGGCGCCGTGTTTGCGGGCGTCGGAAAGGGCGGATTTTTCGTCTCCTCCCGCGACCGCCTTGCCGAAGGCGACGAGGTGCGCGTCACGCTGGACGTCTCGCTCGGCACGCGTGCGCTTTCCCATGTGCGCAAGCGTCCCGTTACGGTGCGCGTCAGCCTGCGTGCGGGCGAGAAAATGACCGCATCGTGCGAGGGATTTTCGTACACGGGAGAGATATGCGAGGCGGCGAAAAGCGCTCCGCTTTCCGAAAAGGACATCTGCGCCTGCTTTGAAAAGACGGACGCGCTTCCCTTTGCTCCGACCGTTCTGGCGGAGACGGACGGTGTGTTTGTGCCGAAGTCGGTGCTCAACGCCTTCCGCAGGGCGTTCTATGAAGGGCTTGCCGCCGTGCTTGCGCCCGATCGCACGCCGCTTGACGTAAAGGCGATCCCCGTTCCGACATTCGCGGTGCAACAGGGCAGGCAGACGGCGGTCATCGTGACGGGCAAGGCCCTGCCGAAGGATGCGGACATCGTCATCTGGAAAGCGGAGGACATGACGCGCATGACGCCGCCCGCGGGGGCATGGCTGTACCTTCCGCCTCTTCTGACGGGGGCGGACGAAGCGGCGATCGCGCCTTTTTTGGATGCGTTTGCGGGCGTGTACTGCGAGGGGACGTACGGCATTCCGTTTGCGAGGAAATATCACAAAAAGCTGTTTTTGGGGACGGGCTGCAACTTTTCCAACCGCATTGCGGTCGCGGCCGCTCTGCACGAGGCGCAGTATGTGGCGCTGTCCAAGGAGCTCACGCTTTCCGAACAGGACGTCCTCGCCGCAGAGGGGACGTTCGCCCTGTCGGCGGGCGACCTCAAGGTGATGGATTTGTGTTACTGTCCGTTCGGGAAGACGTGCAAGACGTGCGACAAGCGGACGCGCTACACGATGACGGATGCGTCGGGCCGTGCCTTTCCGCTGCGGCGCTATCGTGCGGCGGAGGGCTGTCGCTTTGAAGTGTACAACTGTGCGCCGCTGGCGGCGGGAAGTTCGCTGCCCTCGGCGCTTGCCGATTGTTCGCTCGGGGATCTCACGGCGGCGGCCTGCGCGCACGATCCCGTCGGAAAGCTGGCAGGCGCCACGCGCGGCCATGCCGCAAGGAGCCTCTTATGAACGACAACGCAAGACGACTGGAACTCGATAAAATTCTGTCGGCGTGCGCATCGCACGCCGTTCTGGAGGCGGGCAGACAAAAACTGCTCGCGCTCGAACCCGTCCAGGACGTGCGCGCGGCGCGTGCGCTCCTCGAATTTACGGAGGAGGCGACGCTGCTTCTCTTCACGCTCGGAACGGGCAAGGTAGAGGAATTTCCCGCCTGCGGAGAGTGGCTGGAGCGTGCCGAAAAGGGCGCGACGCTCTCGATGGCGGAGCTTTTGGGCATTGCCCGTCTTCTGCGTTCCGCGCGGGTGCTCTTTCGGGCCGTGCGCTCGTTTTCCGATGAACGTATCGTCCGTTTTCGCGAACTCACCGAACATCTCATGTTCGACGAACGGCTGGAAGAGGACATCGGGCGCAAGATTCTGAATGAAAACGAGCTGGCCGATCATGCCAGCGAAAAACTTTTTTCCCTGCGTTCGCAGATCCGACAGCTCGGCGAGCGCATCCGTGCACGTCTGCAGGGGTATCTCTCGGGCGAGGAGAAAAAATATCTTCAGGACGGGATCGTCACCGTGCGCGGCGATCGGTTTGTCATCCCCGTCAAGGCGGAATACAAGCGCAGCGTCAAGGGGTTCATCCATGACCGCTCGGCGAGCGGCGCGACGGTGTTCATCGAGCCGGAAGAGGTGCTGGAGATGAACAACGAGCTCCGTTCGCTCATGCTGGACGAAAAAGAGGAGGTTGCCCGCATTCTTGCCGAGCTCTCCCATGCCGTCGGACGGATGAGCGGCGCGCTCCATGCGGACATGGAGACGCTCGCGGAAGCGGACGCGTTTTTTGCTCGTGCCGAGTACGGCTATCGCCTGCACTGCGTCAAGCCCGAGCTGGGGACGAAGGGAATTGTCGAGATCGTCAAGGGACGGCATCCGCTGCTCGATCCCAAGACGGCCGTTCCCGTCTCCCTGTCGCTGGGGGAGGGCTACCGCTTTTTGCTCATCAGCGGCGCGAACACGGGCGGCAAGACGGTCACGCTCAAGATGTGCGGCCTGTTTTGCCTGATGGCGGCGTGCGGCCTGTTCGTCCCCGCCGCCGAAGGGACGCGGCTCTCCGTCTTTGACGGCGTGTGGTGCGACATCGGGGACAGCCAGTCCATCGAGGAAAATCTGTCCACGTTCTCCTCGCACGCCGTGCACATCAAGGAAATTCTGGAACGGGCGACGGACAAGTCGCTCGTGCTCATCGACGAACCCGGCGGCGGCACCGATCCCGAAGAGGGCGCGGCGCTCGCGCGGGCGGTGGTCGCGGAACTTCTGCGGCGCGGATGCCGCGGCGTCGTCACGACGCACTATTCCGCTTTGAAGGAATTTGCCTATGCGCAGGACGGGATCGAGAACGGCTGCATGGAATTTGACGCCGCCGATTTCCGACCGCTCTACCGCCTCAGGATCGGCGCGCCGGGTTCTTCCAATGCGCTGCTCATCTGTACGCGGCTGGGGCTTCCGTCGTCCGTCGTGGAAGAGGCGCGCGGGTATTTGTCGGAGGGGGCGCGAGCGTTTGAGAACACGCTGCGCGCCGCCGAGGAGAGCCGCGTTCGGACGGAAGAGGCGACGGCGCGCGCCCGCGAAATGCAGAAGGAATGGGAGACCCGTCTTGCGCAGCTCTCCAAAGAGGAGGAGAGGTTCCGCAGGGAGCGGGAGAAGTTCCTGGCGTCCTCCAAGGCGGAGGCGCGGCGCATCGTCAACGAGCAGACCGCCCATGCGGAGGAACTGCTCGGCGAGATGGAGGCGCTCTTCAAAAAGAACAACCCGACGGAGGCCGACCTCATCCGCGCCAGGACGCTCAAGAACAAGATGATGCTCGAACGCCCCGCCGAGGAGACACCCGTGCGCGCGATGCCCGTCGATGCCGCAAAGCTCAAAGCGGGCGACCGCGTTCTGGTGGGGGCAATGGGCGCAGAGGGGACGGTGGTCTCCTTCAATCGGGACAAGGGCACGTGTGAAGTGCAGACGGGCGCCCTGCGCGTGCGCGCAAAACTCGCCGATCTCTACACGCCTTCCCGCAAGCAGCAGGAACCCGCACAGAAAGTGCAGGTGACGCGCAATCTCGCGCCGCGTCCCACGGCAAGCCGCGAGTGCAACATCATCGGCATGACGACGTCCGAGGGTGTCGCGGAGGCGGAGGCGTTTCTGGACGCGGCGGTCGTCTCCAACCTGCACGAGGTGCGCATCGTCCACGGCTACGGCACGGGCAAACTGCGTGCCGCCATTCACGAGATGCTCCGTCGCAATCCGCGCGTGGAGGATTTCCGCCTCGGCAAGTACGGCGAAGGCGAGGGCGGCGTGACCATCGTCACGCTCCGATAGGCCGCCGCAGGCGCTCTCTTCGCGGGGAAAGCATATTTTCGCAGAAAGTCCAATACAATGTGGGTGAAAACGCTTTGTTTGGGGGAAACTGTGAGAAAGCTATCTTCCCGCGCCGTCGCCATGATCACCAACGGCGTGCTCGCCGTCGTGCTCATCGTGCTGGGGTGCATCTGCTTCTTTCCGTCGGCCGCCAGCGTCTCGTCCGGTTCGGAGAGCCGCGTGTTTCGTCGCGGAACGTCCGAGGACGGCGTGTCGCTCATGTTCAACGTCTACTGGGGGACGGAGGAAGTCGATGCGATCCTCGCCGTTCTGGACGAATACGACGCCAAAGCGACCTTCTTTCTCGGCGGGAGCTGGGCGGACGACAATACCGCCTGCGTCCGCCGCATCGTCGCCGCGGGCCATGAGATCGGCTCGCACGGATACTTTCATCGCGACCATACGACGCTCGGTTATGAGGGGAACGTCGAGGAGATTTCGCGCAGCGTGCAATTTCTTTCCCTCGTCGCGGGGGAGCCTGTCACGCTGTTTGCTCCGCCCTCCGGCGCGTATGACGACGACACGCTCTCCGCCGCCGAAGCGCTCGGGCTCAAGACCATCCTCTGGTCGAAAGATACCGTCGACTGGCGGGATAAGGACGCCGACACCTGCTATCTGCGCGCGACAAAGGATGTGACCGCGGGGGATTTTATCCTCATGCACCCCATGCGCCACACGCTCGCCGCTCTTCCGCGCATTCTGCAAACCTATAAAGAATGCGGCCTGCGTGCCGTCACGGTAGGCGAGAATCTCAACCTCTGACGTCAAAATTCTGGCGTACAGCGTGAAACGCTCTGCCATACAGACGCGCACAGATGCGGAGGCTGTCGGCAAAAAAGAAAAAACATAAGGCAGAAATCGTTCGGGCGGGCGGCGTGCTTCGGGAGAGACCGACGGGGCGCGTGCGCGGCTGACGGAACGGACTACATAGGAGAATGATATGATCGAAACGAGAAAACTCGCAAACGGCGTACGCGTCATTGTCAAACAGATGGAGGGACTTTTGTCCGTCTCCATGGGGGTGCTTGTGGGAACGGGCGCCGCCTATGAGACGGATCGGGAGGACGGCATTTCGCACTTTATCGAGCACATGCTCTTCAAGGGGACGCCCACGCACACCGCCTTTGAGCTCTCGGACGCCTTTGATGCGCTCGGGGCGCAGGTCAACGCGTTCACGGGCAAGGACATGACCTGTTTTTATTCCAAGGCGACGAGCGATCACGCGGCCGAGGCGTTTGCCCTGCTTGCCGATCTCTTTCTCAACGCCACCTTCCCCGAAGAGGAAATGAAGCGGGAAAAGGGCGTGGTGCTGGAAGAGATTCACATGGACGAAGATTCGCCGGAAGACCTCTGCATTGATCTGCTTTCGCGGGCGGCGTTCGGAAATTGCGGTTACGGTCGCAACATTTTAGGACCTGCGCGCAATGTGGAGCGCTTCACGCGGGAGGATCTGCTTGCCTATCGCAGGGAGCGGTACTGCCCCGAAAACATCGTCGTTTCCTTTGCGGGGTGTATCCGCGTGGAGGAGGCGCTTTCGCTTGCCGAGCAATATTTCGGCGGGATGACCCCGACGGGATTTACCGATCGCCCGATGGAGACTGCGATGAAGGGGGAGACGCTCTTTCGGAAAAAGCCCATCGAACAGGCGCATTTTGCCATCGGCTTTCCATGTGTCGGGCGGGATGACCCGCTTCGCCCTGCCGTACAGGTCATGAACATCATTCTGGGGGGCGGCATGAGTTCGCGGCTCTTCAAAAAGGTGCGCGAGGAGCTGGGACTTGCCTATTCCGTCTATTCGTACGGGACGCACTATGCGCAGACGGGGCTTCTCACGGTGTATGCGGGCGTCAATCCCGCAAAGACCAAGGACGCCTTTTCCGCCGTGCAGGACGTCATTCACACGTTCGTGCGGGAGGGCGTCTCCGAGGAGGAATTTTCGCGGGGCAGGGAACAGCTCAAATCGAGTGCCATTTTCTCGCAGGAGAACACCTCTTCGCAGATGCTGCTCTACGGCAAAGAGATGCTCTATAACGATTGCGTGTACGATTTTGAAGCGCGCATGGCGGAGATCGCCGCTCTGAAGCGTGAGGACGTCGCGGCGGCGATCGCGGCGAGTTTCGACTTCTCGCGCGCCGCGGTGGCGAGTGTGGGAAACCTGAAATCGGGGCTCTCGCTGTGAACGCGGAGCAAGGCAAGAGGGCTTTGGACGAAGAAAAGGTGACGGGATTTGAACCCTTCGCCTTTTCGGACAGCCGACTCCTGATTTTGGGCAGTTTTCCCTCCGTCAAGAGCCGTGCGCTCGGGTTTTATTACGGAAATCCGCAGAACCGTTTCTGGAAGACGGTATGCGGATTCTTTCATGAAGACGTCCCCGCAGATGTCGACGGGAAAAAGGATTTTTTGCGGCGGCGCAAAATTGCGCTCTGGGACGTCGTGACGGCGTGCAGCATTACGGGATCTTCCGACGCCTCCATACGGGAGGAGGAGACGGCGGACGTCGCCGCGCTGCTCAGACGCTGTCCCGTGGAGGCGGTGCTTTGCAACGGAAAGACGGCGTATTCCCTGCTGATGCGCGGGGAAGCGCTGCCCGTACGCACCGTGTGTATGCCGTCGACGTCGCCCGCCAATCCGCGGTTTTCGGCGGACATCTGGCGTGCGGAACTTACTCGCGTATTCGGAGATCAGAGATGACGACTTATGAGGAACTGCTTGCGGAACTGAATGCGCTCGCAGATGAAAAATACCGTATTTTTCAGGCAAAACTGTTGAAAAACGATGCGATCCGCGTCATCGGCGTGCGTATGCCCGCCCTGCGCCGACTCGCACGCAAATACCGCGGGGAGATCGACGGCCTGCTCGCCTTCCCCGACGAGTACTACGAGGTGACGATGCTCAAATGCGCCGTCGCCTGCTTTCTTTCCTATACCGAGCTTGCCGCGGTGCTCGATCGGCTGGTGGGTCTGCTCGATAATTGGGCGACGTGCGATATGTTCGCCCCCGCGTGCATCGCCCGACACCGCGATCTGTTCCGTCCAAAATTGCTCGGCTATCTCGCGGACGATCGGGTGTTTGTGCGCCGTTTCGCGCTCACAACGCTTCTGCATTTCTACGTCACGGAGGAATGGCTTCCCTTTGTCGGCGAGTGCCTGGAAAAGGCGGATACGCAGGAGTACTATGTCTCCATGGCGGCGGCCTGGCTCACGGCGG
>ERZ1643251.287-NODE-287-length-83076-cov-7.021910_pt1 | contig 83076 bp, 120 predicted proteins | sample MGYA00579261_ERZ1643251 | MGnify/ENA primary metagenome ERZ1643251 (study PRJEB29033, sample SAMEA4952267) | chicken gut metagenome | biome: Broiler Chicken; feature: Gastrointestinal Tract; material: Caecum | place: Ireland | collected 2018 | study: Broiler... | reverse complement strand
TTTTTATCATTTAATCAATTACAAACATTTGTTCTATCAATCCAACTTCTCAAAATCTCTCCTAAAACACTTTAAGAAAAATCGCCTCACTGATTCAAAAAATTTCGTCACTGAATACCAAAAAATTTCGTCACTGAGTATCCAAGTGTTGAAAAGCCTAAAAAATTCTTTTTCTTCATAAGTATTCTCTCACGAAGAAATTATATTTTTAAATTAAGTTGAATTTAGCCCTTCTGATTCACTGTTTTTCACTACTGTATACTCTCTTTTAAATTTAATGCCCATACCTAAGTTTTATCACTGAATATTACTTTTATATTTACTGAATAAAAATAGCGGGCTTAACCCGCTATTCTTTAGTATCTTCGTTCATTTCCAGTAGAAGAACTTCACTTTCAACGAATCCTTCTAACATTTGAAGTAACTCTAACTTTGCTCCATTTAGTTTACTAACTCTTTTCTTGGACTCTTCAATCTCTGATGCTATCTTGCTAAACTCTTCATTGACTGCTATCTCTCGTACCTTAGCCTGTTTAATTTTGTACTGCTCTATCTTAATCTGTTTTCCAGGTGCAATCTTATCAGTTAGATAAGCAAGAACTTCTTCTTTGATTCCTCTCTCACAATCGTTTTTATAGTCCTCTTCCTCATGCAATACCTTTTCAATATATTCCTCGTCAATATTGCATCCGAATCTTTGTCTAATGATATCAATTATCTCATCTGAGTCATACCCTAAACAGTATAGGTTGATAATAAAAGTTACTATCAAAGATTCTGAACTTTCTAAGGACTTCATATTTTCTACTTCACGGACATAAATATTTCTCAATGCCTGTCTTGAAATCTTTACTCCGTAATCTTCCATAAGTTTGGAGGCCATCTTAGCATATGAAATTTTCTCGTCTTTATTCCTCATGTCGTAAACAATTCTAGCTATTGTCCTCTTATCCATTACTTTTAACCATCCTTTTCCTAATTGTTATCTCTACTTGAACATCCTGTATCATCATAATTATTGATGATGCCGCATAATTTATACGAATCAGCCTATCCTGATTGTATGCCCTTAATTTTATCTCTGGTTTATCTTCATCCACAAGTATTTCACAGGATAATTTATAAACTTTCAAAGGCTTATATACAACAATCTGGCTGAATCTTGCAATATTTCCATTGTAACTTATAAACCATTCAAACCTTATAAGTACATTGAAGTATCTTATATTTTCTTTATTAAGTTTTAATCCTTCTTGTGTTGATACTGTATTTCCTTTTAAGACTGCATTTAACTGAATTGGAGTTATTATAAATGTGCTTGGAAAACTTTCAATTGTTCCAGCTAACACTCCATTTGCTTCATCTTGTAATATCCTGTACGCTTCATTTATTTCTCGTATCTTTAACTCAGACTCTTCTGCACTACCACAAGAATCTGGATGATACTTCTTTACATATAGTCTATAATTTTTCTTTAATGATTCTCCGTTAATCGGTCCAGGCTGTATACCTAAAATATTTCTGGCCTCTAATGTATTCATTACATCTTTCTCCTGTTAATATACTTCCACAGCATCTACTATGAGCTGTCCAAATAAACCTTGTGCACATCTATTTGCTATTGAATCACATGTCTCATTCTCTGGATGACCGCTATGCCCTTTAACCCAATTTGGACTTACTTTATGAATCTGTAATAAATTCCAAAGTATATTCCATAAATCTGCATTAGGTCTATTGTTAAAATTTTGCCTCTTCCAATTATTTAACCAGCCCTTGCTAATTGCATCAACTACATATTTACTGTCACTGAACAACTTTACTTCACATGGCTGATTTAATCTTTGAAGTGCTGCTATCAATGCTCGTAATTCCATCCTATTGTTCGTGGTGTTTAAATAACCTTGACCACCAGATATTTGATATATCCTTCCAGAATTGCCAACATACTTTATGATGTATCCAAATCCACCAGGCCCAGGATTACCTAAACAAGAACCGTCTGTATAAATTTCAACCATCATAATCTCTCACTCCTTTAAAGATGCTATTGCTAATTTTGCAAGTGTATCACATTTTCTACTCTCCTTATTTCTAAAATTGCCATGTACAAATATCATTTTTATGTTGTAACTTCTTAAATAATTGTAAAGCTTATCCCATTCCCATTTTGACCTTTTACCATCAAAATGTCTATGCTTCATTATTTCAAATGACCTTGAATTTACAGAATCCACTATAGATTTTGCATCTGTAAACAGCCTAATACTATAGGTTTTTAAATTTTTATTTTGTCCTACCAAATCTTCTATTGCTCTATTCACTGCTACCAATTCCATTACAGTTGAATCGTAATCTTTTTTATTACATTTAATTCCATTATAGCTGGACCACTCCTTTAATACTTTGTGTTTCCCAGTTGTATATTTAATGATATAAGCATAACCACCTAGGTTATATTCTCTTGAATATGCTCCATCAGTATAGATTGAAATATCACACATGTATTATTCCTTTTATTATTAAGGGCCTAGTCATTGTAACTAAGCCCTTAATATTTCTCTTACTCTGCTTCAGTAACTTCTGCTGTTTCAACTACCACAGTTTCTTCTGATTCTGTACTCTCTTCTGTCTGAACCTCTTCAATTAACTCTGTCTCAGTTGGAGTTTCTTCAACTGTCTCTGTATCAGTTGAAGTTTCCTCAGTGGTTTCTTCCTCACTCTCAATGGTCTCTAACTCTAAACCATTGTCATTTGCAAAATCAATAATACTTTGCTTCACATCTGCTAAAACATCCTGTGCTAAACCTTCCATTGTCTCTGCATCAAACTCAGTAAAATCATCTGCATACCAATCATCCGCTAGTGACCAATCATAAATTGTATAGTATCCATCAAAATACCAAACCAGTGCATCTGCACCATCTTCTTCAATTCCACATTCAACTGAGATGTGCCCATCATCAAACTCTGTGAAGTAGTAACTTAACTGGAATGTATCTCCAACTGACTCCTTAACTCCATCTACAACTGTTTGACTGTACTCATCACCAGCTGAAGAATAAATCTCTTTTAAATCATCATAGTCATTAACTACTACCCTGTAACGCCTTGTCCAATCTCTTTCTGTATCAGCTATGTCTGAGCTGTCTACATTAAATATCTGTGTGTTACCACTATCTCTTGCTACTGTAGCAACACCTTCCAGAATTGTTAATACATCAATATCAACAGCAGTTAAAATCTCATCTGCAAAGATTGTTGCTAAGCCATCATTTCTGAAAATTGTGAAGTAGCTTCCATCATACATTGTGAATAGAACTTCACCATTTTTATTGTACACATACGTATTAGCCATGTCTTGACCAACATAAACCTGTAAGTATGTATTGTCCATCTTCAATTTGCTAAAAGTATCTAGCATATATTCAGCTGCTTCTGTTTCTTTATCAGCAGTCATTTCTTCAAATTCCCATGTAAATTCTTCTTGCTCTGCTGATTCTTCTGTACTTGTTTCTGTGATTGTACTTGTTTCTGTGATTGTACTTTCTGTAGATGTTTCTTCAGTATCAGTTGTATTTCCACATCCAATAAGAAGACTTGCCATCATACTAACTAGTACTGTTAATGTGATAAATTTTTTCATTCTCCTGTCCTTTCTTTCGTTATTCTATCTTAATTTAATTAAGACCTTATGTATCATCAAATGTACCATCAAATGTTCCATCTGCCGTTTTATAGAAAAATCCTATAAAATATAATAATTATTTATAACTTTTAACTTTAAGTAAGTGACCTACATATTCAACGTCCATTGCCCACTCCCTTAATAATAAGGATTTCCTATACAACTCCAATTATCAATATCATCCATAATATCCTGAACTTGGTCATATGTTAAATGAATAAGAATCACATCTGATAAGTCGTCCTCTTCTTCATCTGTATCGTTTTCATCTGACTCTTCTTTGATATTGACAAATCCATTTACAATCCCATTAGCAGTTTTAAAAACGATGACTTCTGCTTTTTTATCATCGTAATACTCAGCTATCTTATTGTCTATATCTGCTAATGGCTTGTAAACCTCAACTTCCAACTCTGAATTATCCATATCAAGAACTCCAGTCAATTCTGAATAGTTCTCAGCCTCTTCATAAAGCTTCTTTAATTGGTGCTCAGCTACTTTATCAGTTGTTGTAACTGAATCACCATGACTTAACTCATAATTTGCAAATCTTCTATTAATGTTTAAAAGCCCATACCAAGTTTTAAATGTATCCATAATCTTAATATACTCCTCGCTAAGCATCAACTTTCTTTTACTTATCCTTATTCTATCATATTATCTCCATTTTGTCAATATTTTATTCAAGTTTTTGTGAAAATTGTGTTAACTTTACAAAGATTATGTTCACACTTAATATACTGTATATTCTTTTATAGTGATATTTTTCTAATTTTATCTGGACTTGCTTCTTTTACTACTTGAAATTTATGTCTTATCGTTGTTATATCATAATATAATAACCGTCTTATATTTCCTATCTGTTGAATAACAAATTCCTCTTTTGGAGTATCTTCATCCTCTTTGTAAATAAACATTTTGTCCACTTCTGTTATAGAGTGATTAAACCTCAAATCAACTTGTGACGGAACTACAAAGCTGGGTATTCTTCTAATTACTCCAGAGCTTGATGTTTTAAAGTTTAATGATATATCGTCCTCATTGGTATATTGTATTCTTATTGTGTCTGATAACTCAGCAATCATTAGAATACCATCACCACCAAATGATTGATTGTCAATTATATCTGAGATTGCTATTATGTCAATCTCCCCATTTCCAATATCCTGCAACCTAAAAGATTCATTCTTATTTATAAATTCTATTAATTTCTTTCTATTATATAGATAACTCAATGGAATCTCTACGCCTTTTCTATACATCTTCATGTTCTAATCCTCCTTGAAGCATTGCTCTTATTGGCTTACCATGTTCATGTACAATGTAACATAATTTGACATCATCATGACCACATTGATTACTATTAGCCAGAAAATTAACCATGTCATTTGAGCTGATGACCTTAATCTGCCTTCTGGATATTTATCTGCCATCACAATAACTCTTCTTATATCAGAAGTCCATATCATAAATATTATTGTATCTAGTAAAATATCTAGTAGTGAACTTGTGATTATAACACCTTTAATAATCATTGATAATAACAAAGCTAAATCTGGTAGCATCAAAAATACTACTATAAACAAGCTATATTTTGATGCTTTTATCAATTTTATATTGGTTTTATCTTTCTTTTCTGTTAGGTACTCTATTCTTTGATTGTATATATCCTGAAATATATACGCCCTTTCAGCAAATTTCTTACCTTTGACTTTATCATCTATTCGCTCATTTGCATCTGATTTAATCCACAAATTGTATGATAATATTCCAGATGTTATGTACTGCACGATATTCATTATGGAAATACCAACTCCTTTCTGACCTCTATTTCATCTATACACATTTCTTCTCTATGTCACAGCCATCAAATGAAACTTGTATTCCAGAGGGTACTCTGATTCATTCAAATGTTTTATCCCTAATCTCATTTAATATCGCAAAAGACATATTTGATTTTTCCTCTGAACCTTTTTCTCAAAAACGACACTTAAAGGCATCTTCATATGTAGGCATCTCCAATCCTGGTACTATATTTAACTCTGCTCCTGTACTTTTTATTTCTCTGGCTGTATCTTCTATAAACATCTTTTTTAATTTGCTAGCTTTGTTTATATCTACCCCGCTAACCTCTGTACTTCCAATGACTGCAAGTTTTCCATGTTGACTAAACCCTTCATATAGTTGATATCTTTCTATGTTCTTCCCTTTTTCTTCTCCGATTATGCTTGCTGCCTCAATATTATATCTTTTATTAGATGGATATACGTCCTGTATAATAGGTTTATTTGAATTTATTCTACATATTATATTTTTACTTGCAGTATTTCCAGTAACTCCAAAGTTACCTTTATATGCTCTTACTACACATGCAATATCACTCTTATTCATCACTATTGATATTATATCTACCTCATTTGATAAAAATATTTCTGGTAAACCTCCAGAAACTTTCATATTGCGTATGCGATTTTTAAATAGTATCGCTCCTATATTTCTATATATTAGCAAATTATCTACTTCTGATTCAGCTATACTCACATTTAGTCCAAATGGTGGCACAACGATATACTTATATTTTCCTGTTATTTCTACATTGCTTATGTCTTTTCTTGATGCACTTAACTTTACCTCTACTCCATCATAACATTCACCAGCATACCCTATGTCATTTTCTAATAGTATATCCATCCTGTCTGCTGTGTTTCCGAGCAACCTATTCAAGTTTATAATATCATTTAACTCAGAATTGAATGTCTTTTCATCAAAGAATGAACTCAATAACATCTCTATGCCACTCCATTTATACTTATCTTAAACATCTTCCTAATTCTTGTAGTTGATATATATTTTATCACATCATGATATACCCCAGTATTATTACTGCTACTTGTTTCAAAAATATCTGTACATATTCTTCCACCATTGATGCATCTCACGCTGTCTGACACTAAGTGCTCAATGTAGCAGTTCCCATTTGCTTCTATGTAGGTCATAAATGGAAGTATTACTGTACCATACTTATCTTTTCTGAACTTGTAAACTACTATTGAAATTCTATGTTCTCCTGATACCTCTATAATTGCTTCATCTAGGAAATCCCCTAACTCCCCAATATCATTTTTAAGTGCCATCTTTTTAAACCCTTGCTTTAACCCTTTACTGCTTAATGAAAATAATTCGCTTATGAATATTTTTTGCATCTGTCCAGTCCTCTAATTCATTACTTTTGTCCCCCTATTTTTTATTAAATGATGTTGAACTTCCTTCTAGTTGTTATTATTCAAAAGCTGCTTTGCTTCCCTTTTCATTATTCTCCAAACTGTATCTGGAATCTCTTCAGGATGTAATATTGTTCCATCAAACCCTATAAACCAATTTCCATATGAATCTTGATGTATTACATTGGCTTCAGTAGCCTTATTTTCTATGAATCTCCAATTTCCTTTTGATATGCCATACATCACTTCTCTGTCTAAAGCTTTTATCTTTTGTGATGTGTTCTGAAATATTATTGCTAAATTCTCAACTGATGTAAATGCTATTACTTTCTTTGCATCATTCAGATTTATTGTCCTACACCCATCAACTAATGTAAATGCTCTTTTATTAGAATGAATATTTACACTATTTACTTTATGACCAGAAATATACACATGAGATAAGTCACTTACATGTAGTTCTCTTATAAATATCTTAAGCGACCTTATTCTAGGTGCTGATAATACAAATATTGTTTTGAAATCACTTGGCTGTACATATAACTTTTCTATAATGTACAACTCTTTGTCACTTTCAATCTCTAAACTTCCAACAGATGGTATGTATACATCTTTATAACTATTATCCATCTGCTTCACAATGCTATAATGTCCTACTTCAACTGGCTCTAGTGCATTTTTTCTTAATATTGCACCCTCAATAAACAACCCTCTTTCTTCAATATCATTTACAATATTAAATGAATCTGGTTTTACTATTCCAGCTATATCCAGATAATCCATAAATGACTTGAATTTATTTTTGTTGAATAAACAACTTGCTGGTATGTCCATAACCCCACTCCATTTCATAAAAAATTATTATAAATATTTATGAAATTTCTGCTCATTTTTAATCTTCTTCCTTAAAATTTTTGCCTACCATTTAATGTCACATATCAGTTACAATGTCTATGTTATATCTTTTCTTAAGTTCTCTAATAGCGAATTTACTGTATTTATTCTCTATCAGAGTTATCTCTTTATAATTATCTAGGAATTGCTTCAAAGTTTCATACCTGCTATCATTTTCTCTAAGTATAATTGCTTCTTTTCCTATGAAAACTTTAATTCTCTTACCAAATCCTATCTTTGATAGTACATTGTTACTAAATTCTTCTGTCCTTACTACATAATCCATGTAATCCTCAAGTTTTAAACTCAACACATCTTTTAATAAAATTATTGTATCCTTTCTTACATGAATCTTTACATTAGAATAGTTTTGCCATAATGTGTGTAATTCTCTCTCGTTATGTTCAAGAAACGCTTCCTTTATAACTATGTTTTTACTTATAATGAAACTATCATCACATATCAGTTTATTTATTTTGCCCTCTTTCACGCATCTTATTGTGCTACTTTCTCCTGGCTGTATATAACACTCATTCACGTTTATACTAGTGCATTGCACAATACTGTCAATAGGAACAATAATTGTATCAGCTTTTATATCTTTTACTTCTATAAAAATTGTACTCCCTAATTCACTTAATAACACTTCTGCCCTATCTAGCCATCTAAACCTCTCATCTAGGTCATTCTCACAAACGCTATACTCATATTCTATTCCCATCATTTCAGCCAACTGTTTTTCTTCCAAATAGGCTTTTCTTCTTTTATCTACATTGAATAATGCACTCACCTTCAATGTTACTTCCTCCTATACTGTATCATAAGCTTCTTTGACAATGTACTCATTTGATATCGTCATTTTATACTCCATTCGACTTGTAAATGTATCTACTACCATATCTTTTAAATCATCTGGGAGTTTTCCAATCTGTTGGTATGAATCTCCATAATGCAAGGTGAATGCTAAATCCTTCTTAGTTTTCCAGCTTGATAGTGAAACTCTGCAATTACTTTTATGATGTTTATTCTTTACATACTCCCTAAACCGCTCTGGAAACCAGTCTAAATTTATTTTTAGATTAGTATACACAAATTTGCTCTCTGATAAAGTTCTAATATGATATAACCTATCTGGGTCAATTAAGACTACTCCATATGCCTTGTAGGGTACAAACATCATTTCTTCTATGTCACTGCCCCTAATATATAAAGTTGGTGCATCCTCAATTCCTACAGCCCTATACTGTTCTACATAGGTGTCATATAATTTCATACTACTTTGACGAAACTTCTCTATATCTGGCTTTCCTACACTCAATCTGCTTAACTCACAGTTATATAACTCTACGTCTAATGTTATATTGTGTAAACATAGTTCACCTTCAGCATCATGTATTAAAATCTTTTTATGTGTATACCCATCCCTTAGTCTAACATTTACTTCTCCTTGCTCTAAACCATTATATTCACTGCCTAAATCATTCTCTATTGGCAGGTTTATCTCACTTACACCAGCTAGACTCGCTATATCTATTGCTTTCTTTAATTCTTCCATACTACCAATTAAATCACTTACAAACATTTGCTACTTTGACTCCCTTCTTTTATAATGTATTCTCCTAAAGTGTTTATTCTGTATGCTGTATTTTCAGTAAAGTCTTTTATTAACTTATCTGCTATATATTTTGGTGTAATATCCCCAACCTCTAATATGTAGTTTCTACTATTACAGTGTATCTGAACCAGCAACTCTTGACTGCCTAACTTTTTTGTTACTGATACACAAATATCTTGTGCATTTCCACTTACTTTTCTGGCTTTATCCATTATAAACTCTTGTACCTCTTTACTTAAATCCGATATCTTTATCACATCTCCTTTGATTATAAACTTCTCTTTTGATACTGTGTACCATTTATAATCACTTAGATTAACTACTGCTGTGTTGAACTCATTCATTGGTTCAATTATGTGCTTATCTACTCTTCCAGATTTTCCAGTGACCACTAACACATTATCTGTAGTATGTAATAATTTCACATGTTTACTTGCTAATCCTAATAATGCTCTATCAGCATTTCTCATATAGGTTAATGTTTCGATATCACAATCATACATCTCTATCGTTGTCACAATATCTGGTACTATTACTTCTTTCCCAGTGAACTTGTCTATTATTATACTGCATCCTCTATATTCTTTTTGTGTTATTGTTGTATGTATAGACGCTCCTGAGAATGCTTCGTACAGGTCTCCACTGTCATTGCATAACTTCTCAGTTATTTCTATCTTGCTTTGTCCAAGCATCTTTAACATTCCCTGCACTTTTAAAATGTATTCATCCCAGTGTAGTAGTTCACTTACCAACATATTCTATTCTCACCCCATAAAAGCTAAACTTCTCTTTTGTTATCCTGGATACTTCTTTTAATATTTCTGGATAACACTCTATATTTCCAATGAACTTAGAATATCCAAATAATATACTCAAATTCATCTTACCTGTATTTTCTATTGTTAGCATCATATCCTTTCCCAGTTTAATGCCCATTTCTATAAAAAGCCTTTTTAATTCGTCATTCAGTGCTGTCATTCCAACTATTAATGGTTTGTCTACCTCTATTATGCCTATTTTGCATTTGTTATCCACTACTGCATCTGCTATAGCATCTTCTCTTATGAATGCAAATTTACTTAATTCTGGTGTCTTTAACTCAAACTCTTTTATCTGTGATGCAAACAAATTTTCTAATGCTATGTAACTTATTAACTTTTCTACATTGCACTCAAACACTCTTAAATAGTTAATATTATTTACAAATGTTACTGGAACTTCTAATGTTTCTATATGACAATTCTTAAATGTACATCTCATATTTGGCACTGCTCTTACATTACCTTTAAACCCTTCTATGACGCCCTTTAATGTTAATCCTCTTCTCTCGCTTAGCCTCACTTCTTTATTATGTATCCACTCTCCATATTCCCCGATGTCATTCGTAACTTTAAATTCTATGTCATTGACTATTCCCAATAGCTTTTGCATCCGCTTTATATCTAGTATGACTGCTTCTCTTTTCTTTGGTGACATTAAGTCGTTTAGTAGTATATTATACACTTAACCCTCTCCCTCTTTAATTATCATGTCCCATACTTCATCTGGTATTGCATCTAAACTTAGTTTAAAATCATCTAGTATGATTACTCCACATTTGCTGAAGTCTATCAGATTTTTCTTTTCTGGTAAAACTATACTGCCCCATCTTCCATTTGTTAATGTGTTCATTTTATATGTTAAGCGTGTATCTAAATTTCTTGCTGTGTGTACCAATTTATTATGTAAACTCCAAGTTGCTTCTCCTATTACTGTATTTTTATTATGCTGTATCTTACTTCTCGACTTCACATTATGAAATCTCACTATATGCCTATCTGTAGTCTGCACTATTATATCATCCACTAAATAGGTTATACCACTCAAAGATATGCTTGCTATCTTATCTATATAAAGATTTCTTACATAAATATCTCCAGTCATAAACCTAATCATTAATGAATCTTGACTTCTATCTCCTGTAATATACATATTCTCTATGTATCTGTTCCCAGTTGAATAAATGTCTATCCAGTTCATACTAGGTAATCTCATACTATAGAAATCTATATTTACTTCTAATTCTAATAGGAAATCTTCTAATCCAAAGGTTTCCCTGTCTTTCTTAACTCCCAACAATGATGCACAGTCAAATGTTTTGTCTCCTTCTACATCATTAATGATTTCTATCCCATTGCCTATTTCTCCAAATATCATCCTATGATATGCTATAAACTGCTTAACTTTCTCTTTATCAAATAAACATGAACTATTTATTCTCATATCAGCTATACTTTCTCACTCTTTTCATCTTTTCCCACATCTCATCTGGTATGTCTTTAATCCATAGCCTCTCGTTTCCTAAAATAAAGCACCCAGAATAATCGTAAATCGCACTCTTATGGTACTTACCCCATGCCCCATGTGTAATTTCATTCAGCTCTTTAATGCAATTATCTGATATTACCTTACTAACTTTTGATAGTATTAAATTTATTTCTCCATTTATATGTGTTAGAATAATATCTCCATTAGTGACTATTTTTCTTCCATTGGAGAATGCTCTCATTATGCGCCTGTCTTTTGATTCAATATGTATTGCTTCTGTCACATTTGCATCTGAACCAAAGTATCCAATGTTTCCAGCATAAATATTTTGTATCTCTAATCTACTTCTATACTCTATCTTAGATTCTATTTCAAAGTAATTGTGTCTCTGTATTGGCTGAATGTACATATTCTTAATTTTAGTATAGTGTCCATCTATTATTAGTATTCTTACACTTGGTATGTAAACATCCTCATACTCTTCATCCTCATTTGTTTTGAGTATTTCCCAACTTTCAAGTATATTCATTTCATTTTTAGCTGCTCTAAATATTTCAAGAAGTGCGCCATTAAGAAACTCTCCTGGTTTTCCTATATCATTCCTAATTCTAAATCCTTCTATTGTTACTCCCATCATTTTATATGTTTGCAGTAAACCTTCAAATCTCTTATGATTGAACAATATACTCAGATTTATGTCCATGTCAGTTCTCCTTTATGACAATGTTTATACCATATTTCTTAAAGTTTTTAATTGCATACTCCTTATATTCTGTTATGATATCCTTTATTTCTTCTATATCATCTATATAATCCATCAATGCTTGATACCCTATTATCCAGGATTCTCCATTTCTTTTGCTTATTTGCATGCTTCTATTATTAAATGTTAGTGATAGTATCTTATTGTTTATTCCATATGATGATAAGAATAGCTGCAATTCTATTGTTTGAACCTTATGTTTTATATGAATTTGGCTAGCCTTGCTAGAAAATAAACTTGCTTCAACTGGCATGATTCCCTTTTCTATTTTTAAAATATGACTGTACCCCCTTCTTTCATGCTGTATCACAAGTGGTTTAAACTTATCTCCAGTTGATTCTATATCCATTTCCCCTAGTGTAAATCCACCACTCAATGTAAATGCATTATCACAAAATGCTTTATTTATATTTCCATCGCTGAAACTAATATTACACACTTTGAATCCTGGCTGTATGTATACCTTATCTACTTTTACTGACTTACCACTAACGATACAATCTATTGGTATCAATATTTTGTCTGACTTTATATTTTTCTCAACTTGTACTACTATAGAATTATTAAATCCTATATCCCCTATCTTTGCTCCATCTAACCAATCACATTCTGACCCTAAATCATTCTTACAAGTAGAACTGAAGTATTCTAAACCCATCATGCTATAATATGATTTATCCTCTTTTATAGCTGCTTCTCTTTTCTCTTTACTAAATAAATCACTCGCCTTTATCATAGTATATTCTCCCTATATCCAGATTTAACCCAAACATTAGATGCTTGGGTTAAATTTTATCTTGTATACACTTTATCTCCTATTGTAATCTTCTCACATTTACTGAGACTAAACATTTTTCTTATTGATGCTTCCATTAACAGTTTCTTTAACTCTTCCACTTCTGAAGATTTACCTGTTAAATTCCAAAGTTGTTTTGATTTATTATTGTCTGACGCCCATGCATCTCCATTCCCATAGATTCTTACTCTATATACATCTGATGCCATTCCCTTTTGCCTAAACCATTCTTTCATTTCATCATCTGCTATAACTTTATATAGAATGATTGGAACATCAGCTTTTATAGTTTTTACACTGTCTAAGTATGCATCAAGGCTACTTAAAAATGATATTCTGATATATCCTCTATTGCTTCTATCCACTAATTCATAGTTATACACTATATTGGATGCATTTACTCCAAGCCAACTTCCTTTAACTGTATCTATGACACAGCTAAAGAAATTTGATGAGTTTTCTTTTACTAAGTCCAATCTTCCTATATTACAATTCTCAAAACGTACTTCTAAATTTGGTACAGTTTGAACATCTCCATTGTACCCTTGTATTTCCATACTTCTCCATGACCTATTGCTTCTGATATAGACCACTTCTCTTGAATCTAGCCATTCTCCAGATGAACCTATATCATTTAGGACTTTAAACTTCATTTCCATTGATGGTATTCCCATCATATTGTTAAATGTAAATGTATCTTCTATTATTTTGTTTCTCTTTTCTATTTTTAATAGATCACTGAAGTTTATATTCATTTCTTTCCAATCCCGCTGATGAACTTTGCCAGCTTTGAGTATCTTCCCAATCTATATAGTACAGTTACTAAAAACAATACTGTCTCAGCAATTAAATAAATTAGTGTCACTACCATCATAAACTGAATCTGTGATGAATTGAAACTGTAAATAATCCATACCATTGCTGTTGTGATTTCAAATAATGCAAGTCCAAGTGATATAATACTATATTTAACTGCATCATCTAAATTCATCTTTGTTTCTACCTTGCCATACTTCTGCTCCAACCATAAGTTTGTAAACTCTCCAAAGACTCTTTGTCCAATTACTAAAGCTACAAAAAGAATTACATTGAAAATCTGCTGTACTGTTGCCATTTTTTCTTCTCCTTATCTAGTCCAATAGGACTTATTATAGTTTTTATCAAATGATACTTTTAGTTCATTGGGTTTTATCCTTGTCTTTTGACGCATTATATACATGTCACATAGAATTTTGTAAAAATCTTCTGGTACATTACCCTTATCAGCTAGCTTTCTATACTTATATTGTCTAGTAGTATTTTCAACTCTTATAATGTACAATGCATCATTATTTATAAACCATGCACCATAACCTTCTTGTACTGGATTAATACCAAAATAATGTTTTACTAACTTGACTGCATCTGTTGTGAATATTTCATAACCGCTACTATACAGCTGTTTATTTAAGATTACTTCTTTTATGCCACTGTCTATATCATAATAGGAAGGTGCATACTTCTTATTTTTCTCTAGGTTGTATTTGTAAACTCTCTTGTATGTATTCCAATCATCATATAGGTAGCATGTATTCATCCATTCTGCTATTGGTTCATGTAACTCTGATATTGTACTATCTTCTATTTTTGTTTCTGAACCAATTATGCCAGTCTGGTCTCTTCCATGTGTTTTCCATAAAAATCCACTGTTTCGTGCTATCCATGGAACTACAAATCTCTTAATTCTACATCCCTGTAATGTTGCTTCTAAGTAGATGGGTAAATACAATAAATCTATGTCTTTTTCTATTATTCTTGGTATAAAGAACCTTGTTAACCCTTCATAGCATTTATGATTCACTCTTAACCCATCTATCCATTCTCCAATTTTACCACAGTCATTATTTACATACAACTCTGTAACCCTTTGTGGATTGGTTCCAATTAATCTGTTATATTCTTGAATTTTCTTTGATAATGCATTTGCTTTTCTAGGTATCAAAATATCTGATGCTTTAACTTCCATAGTAAACTTCCTTATAAGATGCTGCTTAACATTATATACAGTATTATCATAATTGCAAGTACTGCTATCACATATACTGCTGTTTTTAATATGTCTTTTATAGAAGTCTCAAACTTGCTGTCAAAATCATCTGCAATGACCTCTCCCATGTATCTACCTAACTTGTATTTGAAATTATCCAAGTTCTCTACTTCATAAACATCGCATCTGACTCCTACACTATCTTTTGTTGGTTCAAATGATAATGCTGGTGTCGTGAAAACTACATCTGCATCTTTTAATTTGCTTCTGTATTCTATTCTAAATCTGTATGTATAGCTTGATGTTTCTGAGCTGACATTTACATTTCTTTCTTCAAGTACTTCTATAACCCTGCCCCTACACTTTGTTCCATTCTCTCTCATATATTTATGCCATGCTCTAAACTTGTAACATTGTATGTTTAAAACATACCCACATCCAGCTACAAAGATTGCTGTTCCTATCATTGGTAATATTCCCAATAGCTTTTGCCACATATCCGCTCCATCTTGTGCTTTTATAACTCCAAATGCTGTCACTAAACTTATTAGAAGAATCAATCCTGCAAATACAAAACAAAATTTACTGCTGTTGCCTTTTTCCTGTCTGTAATACCTTCTCATTGTTCATTCTCCTTCTATTATTGTGATGTTCTTTCTCTTAAATAGTTTCATTGATTCACTGCTAATGTAATCTATTACATCTTGATGCTCAGCTATATTTAATACTATTCTATCTATAGATAATACACTGTCATTTTTCATATCAGTAACGCTCATCATCAACATGTCTCTTCTTTCAAGCCAAACTTGGTTTCCTTTATAATTTATCTTGGCTCCTAGACATACTCTTACGTTACTCTTAACGTGTACTTTGACATTACGAAGTGTATTTGGTAATACTACATAGCTACCATCATCTTCTATATAGATATTCTTGATTGAGCAACTCTTAGCTATCTCAATGTCCTCTAAATTATAACAATGCAATTCCTCAATTTTCATATCATATATGTTTAAACCGTCTGCCATTCTTCCTTTTATGTATTGCTTTGTTATTTTACCATGTGTACCTCCCATAATAACCGCCCGTATGTAACTTGGTACGACTATCTCATCATAACCTTGTTTAAAGAATGCTCTTACTGCAAATTCTGTGTATACCCCTTCAGTCTCTCTTAGTATCAATTCTCTATCATCTAGCCAATCAAATTCTTTTCCTAAATCATTCCTTATGTCTATCCAAGTAGGCATCTTATTACCAGTGAGTAATACATAATCTTTAATTTGTGTTACTTTACTAAGAAGTTTCTCATAAGTATTAATTTCGCTGTAATTTATCTCCATATTTAAACTTCCTATGCTAATCTAGTTCTGTTATGATGGATTGCTCTCTCATCAAATAGTAACGAAGCCTTTATTTCCATGGTTGACCTGCTAATTCTTTTGCATCTGCTTCAAATCCAACTTGATACTCTATTCCAGTAGTTTTTATCAGGTTTTCCACTTGCTTTGCTAATTTTTTCTTAATCCTCTCTGGTAATTTCTTTGCAACTTCAGTGCTTAAATTCTTATTACGTGGAATACTGTTAAATAGATTATATAACCATTCTATTTCCTTTTTAGTTCTCATTAGGTTTCTTAATTCAGTGTAGAGTGTACCTTGGTATATTCCAAATGGTTTATTGCTTATTACTTTCTCTACACCTATCATTGCTAAACGTGAAATGCCCATTTGGCATAGTACAAAGTCTGTATCTTCTAAATTATATAAATACAGATTTTTCATAAATGATAAATCTTCGTTGATTAAGTAGACCCATTCACATAATGGCATATAAGCTTCTTTAACATAGTTATTTTTAGCTACAAGAAATGATATATACTTTGTATCTTCAAAAAGTTTATTAGTCTCTGTTCTATTTACCCATGGTACTATGAATTTGTTTATCTTGCAAGACTCAAACCTGGTGCCTAAATAATATGGCACATATGCTATTTCAATAACTGAATTACTTATCCCACCTTTAACAGTGATAACAGGTTTACCATCACTGTATTTCACTAATAATTTTCTATACTCTAAATACTTTCCGTAAACCCCACAATCGTTTACTATGTCTAATGCTAATCTTCCATCAGCTACCCCTAATAAAGCTGATGTATTAAGCAAATCCTCTATGTATGGCATTATTCTGTCTTGGTCAAATATCAATGATGTATTTATCTCCATATTGGTATTACTTCTACTCCCCTTTCCTTTAAATCTTCCATTGTCTTAAGATGTAATTGCCTAAGTGTTGATTCATCTAGTGTCTTGCTATTTTGTAACCTTGTCGACAACTTATAAGCTGGTTGTACTTTCACTGTTTGTGTCATTCCCAAAATTGCATGATTTATTTCATAATATTTACTTAGTATTACTAAGTTTTCTGCGGGTACATGTATATTACAATATTGTGTAGCGTTATCCAGTATTGTATATCCCTTGCTCTTTTCAATGTATAAATCTTTTATTTCTCCATTTAAACTCCTCACTGATGGTAGCATTTCATATAAATGTAATTCATCAATTATTGCATAGTCCAAATAGGTTTCTTTTCTATGCCCATATTTTTCGTCATAATCTATCCTAACTTCCCTACAATGTAATGCAGTTAAAAATATCTTGATATGACTGGGAATTATCATTGAATCGTACTTTTTTGATTGGTCAAGTAGAATTTTAATAGATGGTTCTCCAGAATTGTCACTAAACCCTATCTTTATTCCATTTAACCAATTAAACTCTTCACCACAATCATTGATTATTCTAACATCTAATCTTTTTATATCTGTTAGCCCCAATAATGCTACATAGTCTTTCAATTCTTGTACAGTGTATAAAAATGATTCTCTTGTTCTTATTTTACTATATGGCATTTCAAATCTTTTCATATATCCACCTGTTACCCTTACGCCTGTACTTATATTCAAATACACTAGCAGTAGCCTTAATTCTGTGTCTTAACAATGTCTGGAATATTCTCTGTCCATTAAATGGTAACTCTACCTTTTCTTTGTTTACTTCAACTCTTAGTGATTTACCATACATAGTGTATTTTACTTTTATATCTGGTTTATATTTTAATCCTAAGTCATTCAGTATAATCCTCTTCTCACAATCATTTGCCTTTAGCTCACCACAATAGATTATTGGCCCATCTATTATAATTCTTTTAGCCTCAGGTAAACTGAATATTGACATAAACTCTCCATCTGTATCTATCCACAAATTTTCTATTTTATTATCTTCTGTATTGATAAAACGAAGCATATTCATGTGTACAAATAAATTTTTTATCGAGCATCTCGATAAGGTTAATAATATTGGATGTCCATTATCTCTAGATACGTAGTTAAATCTTTCTATATCACAGCCTATGAACTCTGCCATATAGTTACTTTCATATGATACTTTGTCATAACTTCTACCTATCATAGTGTCTATTCGTACTATCGGGTCACTTATGTAAACATACGCCCCACTCATCCACTCATGTGACTCATCCAAATCATTGACTATCCTAAACTCATATCCATCTGCACCTAAACCTAAAATAGATTCATAGGATTGAATCTCGTCTATAAACTTAGATGTTGCATCCTTATTTACCAATGTACTTGCTTTAATCTCCATAGCTTTTCTCCAATCTTAAGTTTATTGGATATTGTATGTTTTCATCTATGATGTACTCTGTTTCATTTCCATTGAGATATTCTAACATGTATTGATTACATATATTTAGTATTGCTTCTCTGTTTTCTTCGTCCTCTTCTAAAAGTTTTCTTATTGTAGCTGCTTTTCCCTTATATTGCTTATTTATTCTACTATAGAGTAAATTAATTATAAATGGTACATTTGATATTAAAGTATTTATTTTAATACCTAAGATTTTACTTGTTGTAAATAAGTCTCCACTACTACATATGTACCCTGCCTTCTTATTACCATAGATGTATAACTTATCTATTGTACATAGCATACCACTTAGTATGTGCTCTGTATATTCAAAATGTACTTCATTCACATGACTATTTTCAATTATAATTGAGTGTGCTACTAATGGATGATATTTAGCTGACAATGTAAATGTATTAACTATAATTAACTTATGTATATTAAAATTTAATGAAGCATGCAAATGAGTTGGTATCATTACAATTTCTTGATGACTCAATCCAATAGTTCTGAATGGGTCTACACGAAATCTCCCTATTTGTGGCTCGTAAACTATAATTGCATTGTTTAACCAGTCATACCCTTGACCTAAATCATTTATGCATGTTAACCTATATCTCTCTTCTGCTTGCTTACCCAACAATCTTTCATATTGCTCTATCTCTAACATAAAATCTGTTGCTTTATAAAAATTTATTAATGTGCTCGTTTTTATCTCCAATGCTTATTTCAACTCCATCGTGTTAAAAGTTCTGTGTCTAGCTTATCTTCAAATGTGTAGTCTATTCCAAATTCCTTTAGTTTCTTTTTCGTATTTCTATGCCAAAGATATAAACTCATATCCGGCATTTCTTCTACAAGTTTCTCTGAGTCATAACTGTATTCTGTTGTTCTCCTAAGTTTGTTCCCTATTATTTCTCCAAAGAATGATGCTGCTTTTTTATTAAAGTATACTTTACTGCTGCTAAGTAAACCGGCTAATTGTAACTGATTTACTACCCACTTAGATTGCTCTAAATTATACAAATGCACTTCTTTTGCTATTAAATCATCAACTAATAGGTATAACCAGCCGCATAATGGTATATACTTATTTTTTATATTGGTTGTTATTCCTATTATATGTGCTAAGAAATTAAACCTATCACCAAACTGCTCTGGCTTTGGTATCCATGGGACTATAAAATTCTCTATATTGCATCCTACAAATCTTGCTCCTATATCATGTGGACAGTAAACATATTCTGTTTTTAATGCTTCAATTCCATATTTTAATTGTACAATATTACCTTCATCAGTACATGTTATTGTTAATTCCCTGCCTTCTGCCCATTCTCCATAAATTCCACAATCATTTACTATGTAAAAGTTCAGTAATCTGGAGTTTAATCCAGCCAGTGCAAATGTGCCTCTTATTTCTTCTATGTATTTTTCCCTATTGGTTTTACTAAATAATGTTGACGTTTTTATTTCTAACATAATATCTTTACTTCTCCATTTGAATCTAAATCATAAACTCTGTACTTATAATTTCTATGCTTTACTAAAGCTTTTATTAATGACTTTTCAGTGCATTTGAAAGTTATTCTGTGTAATTTCTTTAAATATTTATCCAGTCCTAACCACTCTGCTTCAATTTTTGAAAGCGATACTGTACTTCCATTTCTTAACCATATCTCATTTACACTTATGAGTGATGATACAAATTCTATTGGACTTTTTATTATAAGCTTGTCTATCGTTACTTTTTCATTTGAACCTACTACTTCAGAGTCTGATACTACACAATCTATCCATGTAGAAGTTCTTAAACCTACATTCCATATTAATGGTGTTTGATTGTCATATACTTTATGTACAATGATCTTCTTAATTCTGCTATTCTCTATATAGATTCTACAATTTGGTACATGCAATTCCTCTAAATTGCTCATATCTTCAATAATTATAGATACTATGTTTTTTCTTACTATGTATCTACAGGTACCATTCTCATAGCACTTGTATACTTCCCCAAGGTCATTCTTAATTGGAAATCGAATGCTGGAACCCACTTCTAATCCTAACAAAGTGTTGAGTTGCAAAAATTCTTGTATGAATTTATTAAATTTATCCTGGCTAAATAATATACTCAATGCTATTTCAGTCATGCATCTTCACCACATCAACTGGAATATCTATATTTTTCTGTAACTTAAATTTTTTCTTTCCATCAAATTGTCTTAAATTCTTTAATGTTTCGTTATAAGCTTGCTGGATTAACAATCCCTTTGAAAGATGTTTCTTTGCCATATTTATTTGCTCTTGATTTAAACCTACTATGTTTACTTTTCCCTCAGAGGTGAAGTTATAAGTCCATTGTCTATGATATAAGTCTATATAATAGTATGTACTGTCATGAACTATTGGCTTATTATAAATGACATTATTTGAACTCACTATTAAATAAGTTATTCCACGATTTAAAAACGCTACATCTGTTTCTCTTATGATATATAAATTTTCTATAGTTAATACACAATGTGAGTAATTGAATATCTTATTTAACATATAGAAATTCTTTACTCTTCCAGAGATATTCTTATAGAATCCCTCCATTGTTTTTGCTTCTAACATGACTAAATTTTCTACATCTACTCTTCCACTAATTTCTATTGTTGCAGGTAAACAAATTACCCTGCCCCTTACTTCATTTTGTAGTTCTATTTTTGATGTCATGCTCTTTTTGATGTAATCCAGTTGATTACCTTCTACCCAGTTAAATGCTTCACCACAATCATTTATGAGTTCAAAACTTATCTTTGGTGCATCTAACCCCATCATATCATAGTATTGTATTACTCCATTTAATTGCTCTTTAAACTTATCTTCATCAATCATTGTACTTACTAACAGTTCCATTGTAACCCTCCTATACTGGGTATTTTAATATTTTTATCTAGTTTAAACTTTATACTTGTATAGTATTTTCTAAGTTCCTCTAATGTATCATTATAAGCGTTTTGAATTAATACTTCTTTTGGAATTGGTTTATCTATATCTCCATTGTATATCTGTTGAATCTCAATGCCTTCTGTTGAATTGAATGTATATCTATACTCTTCTCCATAGTTATCTATATATTTATATGCCCTATCAGAAATAACAGGCTTATTATAGATAACTTCTTTTGCTCCACGAAGTAATTTGGTTATTCCTCTATCAAGTAGTATAGCATCCTTACTACTTATGATATACAATGTATCCATTCTAATATCACTAAATAAAAGACTAAACCCGTTTCCTAGTAAGTACAGATTTTTACACCTAAGATTAATATTATGTGGCGAAAACCTGTTATCTTCTGGTACAACTACATCTTCAGCAGATATATCTCCATAGATTGAAATAGCATTGGATATGTAAACTCTCTTGCTTTCTATCATGTACTTTAATACCAGCTGTAAATTGCATATTTTTCTACGATACTCTACAACTGAATATTTCATCCAGTCAAAATCTTCTCCACAGTCATTTTTAACTTCAAACTCTATCCTATCTTCCAACTTTCCAAGGAGATTATAATATTGTGAGACTTCATTTATTTTTCTTTTAGTCTTATCAGCATCAATCAATGTGCTTACTAATAACTCCATTGTAAATTGTCTCCTTTGGACTATAAAAATGTACCCCACCTGTATACTTTTCATTTAATTCTCTTATTAATGAATCAAACACTTTTTTATTTATCTCCTTATCATGAGATACTCTAAATGATGTGTCATCCCCAATCTTTACATGTGTTTCACCATTATGATGTATGAGTGCCTGTAAACCTTCTTCTACCTTCCATGCACCTAATGAATAGTCACTTATTTTTGTCCCAGATGGAATCCATACACTTCCTATATTGTCACAGTCTGAGTCAGATATAAGTGTTAATACCTCTTGACTATCTTTTTTATCTCTTGCTATTATTACATTTTCTATGTATACATCTCCAGTTGGAGCTGGCATGTCACTTGCCCATAGTTCCTTTACTCTTACTTTATAATTCATACATTTGAATATAACTGTTCCATAGCATCCCATTATCCCTGTCTTTCTAACTAATAGCTTATCAATCGAAAAATTTCCAGATAATGCAGCATTATCTGGAACTATCCCTATTTTTATATTATGCTTGTCCGGAATTATAATGTCTATTACACTGAAATTATCTTCATCTTCTTTTTTAAAAGGATTTCTCTTTATTTCAGCCCCATCTAAAAAGACTCCTAAATCTGATATGTCATTTTCAACTATGCAATGCGTATTTACACCAAGTAACTTTGATGTCTCCTCTAGCTTCTTCCACTTACGTATGAACCTGTCTTTATTAAACAAGTCACTTACTTTCATATATGACATGTATCTTATCCCCTTTATATTCATATACTACATACTTATGTATGCGACTTTCCATATAATTGATTACTCTTCCATCTAAACAGCTTAGCTTCACTTTCTTATCTAAGTATAATCCAATTCTTCCTGCTTTTATTTCTGTTCCTGAATGCACCCACAACTCATTAACACGATTTATGATAAACTCTGGTGCAAACATTTTTACTTTATTTGTGTACACCAACCTTTTAATTAACACGTGATTTACTAACCACACTCCCACTAATCCAACTTCAGTTATCAAATTATCTATGCATAACTTATTTCTATTGTCTATTATAACCTGTTCTTGACTAAACACTTTCTTAACAGCTAATGATTCTATGTATGAGTTCTTTAACATTACTGTACAGTTTGGAACACACATCTTTCTATAGTCTGTTTCTTCAAACTCTAATCGCTTATCTACTATTGCTCTTGTTTCTATCCCTCTTATTATTGCACCATCATAATAACTAAACTTCTCTCCTAAATCATTGTGTATATTCCATGCTTGTGGAAACTTCATTCCCAGCATGTGGTACATTTCTGAGTGCTCTTTATTAAATTCTTTTAACTTTTTTCTATTTAATAATATACTTAAATCTATATCTGCCATATTATCTTTTATAATAGAACCACTTTTCTCCTTCATTGGTGATGTATCCTTGATACCTCAGCCCGTTAAAACTTACTATATTAAATTCTTTTAAACTGCTCATATATTCTATTATGAAACTATCTGGTAATGATATTAAGTGCTTATTACTGTATACTCCCCATTTGTTGTTATGCCTCATGTACTTTATCTTATCTTTTGCTGTGATTCCTTTTTCATCTAAACCATACTTATGCATCAATTCTGATGCTAATGGTGCCATTCCTATTGTCAATGTGTTATCATAATATATCAAAGGTGCTTTTGTAAAGACTTCTTTAACACTTCTTAATGCATCAGTATCTAAACTTTCTGCCATAAACTCTGCTGGTGAGTTACATCTTATATAAATGGTTTTTATATCGCACCAGTCGAATCTCACTTTGAGTATGTTGCTTAAACTTAACTTTCCAATGTCTAGCTTATTTATATTGCATCTTATAAAAATTAACTCATGTGTTACTCCTAAAACTGTTAATACATCTATCTTACTTGCAAGTACCTTACATGCTATGCTGTAATCAGCTACCATTTCTTTTATATCTTTGTGCCCAACTCTCAAAAATAAAGATGCTAAAGAAGTGATAGTTGCACCATCCAGATACTCTAGTCCACAATCATCCATTACTGTGACTACATTTTCATTATCTCTTAGCCCCATCATTTTACATAGACTATATAATGCCTCTATTTTTTCTCTGACGTTTCCATTGATTATATCACTTGAATTGATTGTGTACATTTTTAACTCAATGCCCCTCTACTGCTCGTACATAAACCATCCAGCTTTATATCCACAGTATCTAAAATGCATAAATTTGTATATTCCAAATTCCTTAATACTGCTTAGATGACCTACTATGTCAGCCAAAAGTTCTATTTTTATATCATTTTTATCAACTGTTCCTTCTCTATTTCTTGTAAATGATATCATATCATCTTCTTTTATTCTGCCACCTAAACCATGCTTTTTTACTATGTCCATACAACTACGTGTAATTAGTAATATTCCGCCACCAACGGCAATAAGTGGATACCTAGAATATATTCGCTCTATTAAATTGCCATTACTTGATACTGTAGTTATATAACTGTCAACACTGTATCTATCTATTATGTATAGTTCATCAATATTCGAACTGGCTACACGTACTGCTCTTGTTGACCTACAATACTTTAATTCTGGTAGGTGCAATTCTTTAACATGTGAACCTGTTATCAAAGTCATTCGACTTTTTAATATGTCTACTTTACCTAAATCGTTGTTGATTATACTATATGTAAAAGGTAAATCTATTTTACAGTTTTCAATCGTTTTGCCACTAAGTGTCAACATTATAGAATGTGATGTAATCACCCTTGCTTCTGCCTGCTCTACCCAGTCATACTCTTTAATTCCAGTGTCATTCTCAATATCATGTATCCTATCTTCCTCTATGACTCCTAGTACTTTGTTTAACTCACACCTTCTTCTAATGTATTCTTTATCTAGGAGTTCACTTATTTTAATCTTCATTACTTATCTCCAAATACACATTTTTTAATATGCTCTACTAAGTACTCTGGTGTAGATGTAATCACTTTATTACAGTTTAAACATCTTGCTCTCATTGTATCTTCAGTTCTATATGAATGAATACTACAATAGCTATTAATGAATGCCCATTGTAAACATTCCTCGTCACTCTTGTTTGGATGCTTTTCTCTATATTGAAAATATCCATCTCTATTTATAATACGCCTCTTTGTTAATACCCTGTCTATATCAAATTCATCATTGATACTATCGACATAGCATAACCAGTCAAATAATTCTTCAGGTGACTTATACATATTGTTGAGAATTGACTGCTCAAGTGTCATTTCACTGCATCTAACAAGCCTATTCTTCATTTTGTCTAAAACCAAACTTTTTGTTCTAAATAAAATAAATATATCCTCTGTGCATAAACTGTAGTTTTCAATGAAAGTTCTAACCAGCTTTGGTATACTTACTTCTATTCCAAGTGATTTTAACCTCTCGTGTATCTGAATTAAATCCTTTGCTGTATCTACCCCATAATCAACTGCCATACTAGGAGTAATTTTATATGTCATGTCAGAATAGTACTGAATCATTGCAATCTTTAATGCAAATCCCTTTTCTATTCCTAAGTCTCTCTTTTCAATCTCAGATACTATCCTATCATCATATGTTCTTTCTGGTTCAGCTGCAAATTGTCTTGCTGAGTTAATTCTAGCCATGTCAATAGCTTGATTAAACTCTAACCAAGGCTTTACTCTCTTTAGCTTCTGGAGTTCTTCTACTGTGACGCCTTCTTCATCAAGCCTTTCTTCACCTGACATTACATCAATTTTCCAACTGAGAATATTATAAAATGCGTCTTGAATCGTGGAGTTGTAAACACATCTCATATAATGAATAAGGTTTCTACACTCCATTCCATAGGACTTGCACTCTTTTCTCATGTATTCAAAGTATTGCTTATCTTTGAACTCTTCCATCTTGAACATATGTCACAACCCCCTATCCTTCATCAGTATCAAAATAAGGTATAATCCTTTCAATAGTGATGGAATCTATTGATAACCCTATTTCTTCAAGGCCTTTCTCAGTTCTGCTGATGATTCTATCTTCTGCTCCTTCTTTTGATAGATTCACTTTCTCTATTTGTTCAAGAATCATATCACTGAATATTTTCCCTGATAGCTCTTTATTTTCAGTAGAACACTCTATTTTATTTTTTGCATACATTTCTAAATCGTTAATGTTAAATGCAATATCTACTGTATATCCATCATCAGTAATGAATCTTTCAGTGTATTGCTTAGGAACAACTACATATTCTGAATGTAGTACAGCAGTAATTCTATCTAGCGCTCCTACTTCGCTTATTGGTTTAAATTCTTCTTCTACTTTGACCATAAACCTTTCTAGCTTATCCTTACCACTGTATATCTCTGGACATAAACCTATAATTGCTATACCAAACAATATAAATCCTGCAATAACTATAGTTATACCTATGAATAAGCTATTATCTTCTAGGATTTCTTTAATTTTGTTACCCTTATTCCTATCAATTCCATATGGTCGTTTATATGCTACAGTAGCTACTGCTGCAAATATTCCCAAAACAAACAATGCATATACTATACTCTTAATGAGTTCTCTCATATCTTTCTCCTGCTCATAGTTCTTACTCTGATGCCTCTTTATAATACTCTGTAATGTCCAAAATATCAACTGATTTTATTGTTAATTCAGTGTTTTCAAAAGAATCATTCAGAGCTTCTAGCAATTTATCTTCAGAATCTTCTGATGCACCTATCAACTCTACTTGTCTGTCAACTATCTTATTAAATAACTCTTTATCATCATTAAATTCTTTACTATTGATAGTGCCATCCAATACCCATAATGGATAATAAACCATCTCTATCTCTACATCCATTCTAAGTACAGTGCTATCATCTAAAAACTTTTCTATTGTAGTTTCATAAATATCTGGCTCATATTCTTTAGAATATGTCTTATCTATAAACCCAACTGCTACAAAGAAAATGGATAATCCTAAAATAGCTTGAATAATTTGCTTCATTGCCCCCCCCCAACTCTTACTCTAGTATAGTAACAGAATCAGCTGAAATGCCATACCCATCCAGCACTTCATTTAAACTCTCAAGCATAAGTGATTCAGCTTCAGATGATTCGAGGTCAACTCTTTTGGCTGAAAACTCTATCAATTTCTCAAATTCTTCTGTAACTGCTTTCTTTTCTTCATCAGTTGAGTATAACCATTCTCCATATGATTTTGCATCTTCAATGTTAAATGTAAATTTAAAGAGATAATTTTCAAACGTTGCATCAAAAGTTACTTGCTCTGGCACTTCTTCGGATATAAAGGGTAAATAAAATGAATATACTTCTACATCTTTAAACTCGTTGCCTCTTACAACATACTGATGCCCTGATTGTGATGCCACAAAAATATATCCTATAGTTGATACCACCACCATTACTCCAATAGTTGCATACGTCTTTAAAAACTCTGATATACTGTACCTCACACTCTTATTTCCTTTCTTTACAAAAATTTACTTTATTTATAATCATAATAAAAAGCAGACCCACTTAAGGGCCTGCCTTTTTAATTGATTCTTATAATCTGCTCATACAGTAGCATATCTCTATCATTAAGCGCTCTGTTTATGTGCATGTGCCCCATAAACCACTTATTGAAATTTGCCTTTGCATGAATGCTCTCCAGATATTCAGTCAGCCTATCTTGCTTGTAAGTGCCATGCCCTATCAGTGCTAAAACACTCGATGGTGGACTATGTGTGATAATAAAATCTACTGTCCAATCATGTTTATCAAGGTTCTTAATTCCATTATCCATTTCTTCTTGAGATGGGAGTTCTTCTTCCCACCAGGATAATCCTTTTACTCGATAGCGGTACTTTCCTTCTTTCTCAAGTTCTTTGGCTTTCTTTCTCCATGAACTATCAGAACCATCTAGTATGCCATCTGAAATATCATGGGACTGTGCTCCACCAAATGCAAAGAATTTCTTTCCTTCTATTGTGTAAACTTCTCCACGCTTAATCCTTACTACATTTGGCAGTACCTCATTCACAAGTCCGCCATTCCATTCTTTAACTGGATATGTGTCTAGTCTTGGAATATTATCATGGTTACCATCAATAAAAGCTACTGTGAAATTTCTTTCAGATAGCCACTTTAAATTATAGTTTTCTTCTCTTGATGGTTCATTACTCCAGATGATTCCAAAATCACCAAGTTGAATTATTACATTGTCTGTCTTGTTATCTGAGAAAGCATTTTGTTCATAAAATGCTTTCTTACCAAACCTCATGGGGTTACCATGAATATCACCTGTTATATAAATTCCCATTATAGTACCTCTGTATATGGACATTCAGGAAGTGTACCACTCAAAATAGCATTGCCACAAGTAATTCTTCCTAAGTCCTCATATTCACTTGCAATGAACACTAACACATCAAATCCAACTCTCTTGAGTTCTTCTTCAATATGCTGATATGGATACATCGTAGTGTAGTCTCCATCAGTTTCAATACCATTCTCGATGGCTGTATGTGTTTTATGCATTGGAGTGAGCTTTACCACAAACTTGTCTGGATTGAACAGCCCCCTTAGCTTCTCTGCATCTACTTCATATCCTGCAACTGCAAAATTCAATGTGATTTTTCTTCCCTTAGGAAAATCTAGATTCTTACCAATCTCAGAAATCTCAGAAAGACTTAATGAGTTTCCACTGAACATCTCTTCACGTTCTGCATCAGAAGTAGAGTTAATCGAAAACTGTAACCCTGCATCACCTCGAAAATCATAGTTCTTAATCTCCATCCAATCATTAAGATACTTCACTAAATTCTTATTATACTTAGGAAGCATAGTAGATACAACTGGATGAATTAAACTCTTTCCAATATATGGATAAAGTTCCTTTCTCATGTTTCTCGTAAACTCTAAAACTTCATCATTCCAAGTGGGTTCTCCCATTCTTGCGTAGTGTACATTCAACCTCTTTGTGCTATGAATTTCTGGATGAAGCTTCAAACCTGTGATAATCTGATTCTTCAAATCATCATAAGTTGCATTGATACCAGGCCCAACTTTTGGAACATCACAGAACTTACAATTCATAGAACATCCATACTGTGTGCTAATGGTAATTACCCATTTCTCTGTTAATGGAAGCATCTGCTGATGCTCCACATGCTTAATCTCTCTGGTAATTCCCATGAAGTCGGCCTTCAGATTAGCTTCTTTACCATAATCACCAATAGATAAACATTCAATTTTACCTTTGTCCCCTTCTACAATTAGAATGTTTCCAGTAGGTACTTTGATGTTTCTTAAGATTTCCATGCTGTCTCTCCTTTTATTTACATTCTACATAAGGCCCAATCTCTACCAGTTCACATGTTCTTACACCTAAACCTGTGCCCTTTAATCCTTCTTTTAGATTGTCCTCAAAGTTATCAAGTCCTTTATTCACTGTATCGTCAATTAACTTGTCTAACAGCTCAACCATTTTCTTCTGCTCACGCTCTTCTTTATTGCTGTTATCAATATATTTCTGTACATCATCTATACTTAACTCCAAATTTATTCTGGAATAATGCTCATTTTCATCCAACCAAATGCATCTTGAAACTGTATCAGGAATATTTACTAATTTGTACCTTGAATCTTTACTCTTTATTTCATCCATAATCTGGACTTCTCTACTTGAATCATTTGGTACAATCATTCCAGTTGAGGTATCTACAGTGACATATCTCTCATATGCATTGACTGATTTTCCATGGAATCTTTCTATTAAAATGCCTACTACTGCAAATATACCAAATATAATTTGTAGAGATAATGTCACAACCCTTCTTATTGTATCATCAAATGTATTAGTGGCTGGTGCTACCCATCCCACAGATACAATTAAAAATAAAATCATTGAACCTATACCTACAGTTAATGATAAAAAATATAAGTTTGTTAAACTTCTATTTTTCATATGTTATTCTTCCTTTCTGATGTTAAATAAATATCCGAAGCAAGTCGTTGAATGATACTACAATCATAAACCCAAACAGCAATAATAAGAATATTCCATTTATAGCTGCCTCATATTTTACTGGAAGTGCCTTTCCTCTAACTGCCTCTATAATCAAGAATATTAGCTTTCCACCATCCAATGCTGGAATTGGTAATAGGTTCATCAATCCTACATTGACAGATAGCATTGCTGCTAATGCTACCATTACCATGATTGTATATTCAAATCCATATGTCTCTGTTGATTCATCTTCTATTTCTGTGACCATCTGCGCCATTCCAACTGGCCCTGTCACATCATCCAATGTTACTTGTCCTTTGAATATCATTTTTAAGCTATCTATTACCATATTTGAATAGTATCTTGTATTATAATAAGCATACTTAAAAACATTTAATCTAGTTGGTTCTTCATATCTTCCTAGATTTATAAATCCCATTAGATATGAGCCATCTTCAGCTTGCTTTGGTACTATTTCTGTTTTATATCTTACTCCATTCCGTTCATAGACTATTCTTACTGGTTCACCAGTATTAAACATCATTTTCATTGTTACATCATTTGATGTATATGTTCTACTTCCATTTATCTTGATTATCTCATCACCAGGTTGTATCCCCGCTTCTTCTGCTGGATACCCTTCCATTACCTCATTCACCACTGGAATTACAATTCCATTTTGTGAACATACAACCAAACATAAGAAATAACATAAGAGTATATTGAAAATTGGCCCTGCTGCTACGATGTTTATTCTTCTATGCACTGGTGCTGCATTAAAACTTCCTTCTGTTGGTTTCTGATTCTCTGACTCTAAACCATCTTCATCCTTGAACTTACAATACCCACCAATAGGTAATAACCTTAATGAATAGAGTGTATCTTCTTTTGTAAATCCTACAATCTTTGGGCCCATGCCTATAGCAAATTCTTCTACAACTACACCACTAATTTTTCCAATGATGAAGTGCCCAAACTCATGAACTGTAATAATCAGTCCTATAATTAAGACAAAGTATAACAGTCCCAACTTAGCTTCCTGCCTTTCTTACTGTATTATTCTTAAATATTTAATAGGTACTTCTTTTGTTAGCCAGATTCCATTTACTGAGATAAAGAACTCATATCCATCATTATGCATCTCCCTACTGTCTACTTCGTATACTACAGGTTTTCCATGTCTGTTCCCTACATTTATAGCTGTTTCAATATCAGTAGATAGATGCACATACAATCTGCTCTTTGATATTAAGCCTTCTTTGTTGATGCTCTCAACATATTTTTCGGCAGTACCATGATATAAAATCTCTGGTGGCTCTCTCTTTTCCAATTCCACATCAACTGGAATTGAATGCCCTTGATTCGCTCTTATCTTGGTACCATCTGAATTAAAGGAGTACCTCTGCTTGTTATCTTCTCTTACTATTCTCTCAAGTGTTTCACGGTTAAACTCCTTGTCTTTGCTTCTTGCTATTCCAGCAATTAGTTCATCAACATTAGCCCAACCATGATTATCAAGTGAAATATCAATGTCTTCAGGATGATGCCTTAGCACAAAACAGATGTATTTACTTATATCTCTTAATGAACTCATTATCATGCCCTTCCTAAGCTTGAAGTTGCCTAATGTACTTAGTCCTTCTTTAGAAACTCTTCTCCATTAAAGATTAAATCTGACTTTCGTCTTTTCTGACGCTTAATCACATCAATGGAATATGCTTCACCATCGAACTTTAAATCCTGCACACCTACATCACCGTACTGTGCCTGAACAATCTGTAAGAACTCTATCAATTCATTGATTTTTCCTAAGTACATTAGACTACCTCCCTATACTGCCTAGCCTATATTATTTGTGGATGACTCTGTTTCCTGCTTTGGTGCCATTCTATACTTCTTGAATGCTTCAAACACCTTCATGATATGCTCATGAATCTCTTTCTTAACCTCTTCTGGTGCTTCTAAGTATGAAATGTTCTCAGCAAGCGCTTTCACTAGATTGGCCACATCACTCTCATCTACAATCGCCTTACGAATAAGAACACCCTCTTCTACAGGAAGAATCTCACATGCTGTGTTCTCGTTCAATCCTACACGCTCTCTAATATTGGAAGGAATTACTACTCTTCCAACACTGTCCATTCTTCTAACAATTCCCTTCTGCTTATCCATTCTCTCACCTATTGACCTTTCTTATTTAACTGATTTACTTAATTTATTGAAACTCCATTAAGTGATTTTTACTTAATAGAAAAGCTTCCTACTCTAAACTCTACAGTACAACGTGGACTTAATTCCTTTGGCTTATATTTCATTGCAAGATTGTAAACTAAACTTAAAATTCTCTTATTGACTTCTGGTTCAAACTGAGATGAATTGAATGTTTTACTCCAGTCCCCTCTTCTCTCTATGATGTAATCCTTATGTGCTCCATCCAGTGCAATCCTATTAATGGGTTCATTGAAAATGCTATCAAGTTCTTCCCAATCTGAAGTAGTTGCCGTTGATAACAAATTATAAAATGTTTATTTCTTTTATTTAAAAGCTATAAAATTTTATAAATTGCTATTTCCCTTCCATAAAAGTACTTTTATCTTGGTTCCTTATTCATCCTACTCGCTTTCGTAAAATACTACTTGCGCTATATAGTAGTCCAAAGGCTTAAATTCCCCACCAACGGTGTGGGTACATATTTATTAGTGCTTCTTATGCCTGTGCTGCTAATAAATTTTTTTGTCCATAGTTTCTTAGATTATAAGAGGAGTTTACATCCCTATCTAATTCTAATCCACATACTGGACACTTATAAGTTCTTATACTTAATGACATTTTATGCATATGACCACATCTACTGCACAGTTGAGTTGACTTATAAGTTACTGAAGCTTCAATAAATCTTGTGCCTTGGCTCTCGGCTTTATATTTTATGAAGCTTTTTAATTGATATAAATTCTGTTGTTGAATTGCTCTTGAAAGATGCTTATTTTTCATCATTCCGCTGATATTGAGCTTTTCCATAACTATTGCTTTTGGTTTTCTATTTACAATATCTCTGGATATTTGATGATTATATGTCTTTCTTTTATTTGACAAGTCCCTATCAATTTCTCTTACTTTTTGCTCTAACTTCTTGATGTTGTTTGTCTTTTTAAACTTGTTTCCTTGCTTATTTAATTGATACTTCCTTGCAATTCTTCTTTGATACCTCTTCTTTCTTTTCTCTAACTTAGCAATGTTCTTATTCTTTTTATTAACGTTGCTATAAACTTCTCCATTGGAGCAGATAGCTGTATTTTTTACACCTAGGTCTATTCCTATTACTTCTTCTGTTAACTTTTCTTGTCTTGTTGGTATTTCTACTGTAAAAGTTAGGTTCCAATACTTTCCATCATACTTCACTCTGGCATTTGAAATTGGTATTGCATGCTCAGTTAAATACCAAAGTCCATATTCTTTAGCTGATTTGCTTAGTCTGACTTTTCCAATTTTACTTAATGTAACTGTATTTTCACGAGAGAATCTCATCTTTGGTGTCTTTTTGGTCTCTACTGTACCATCACTTGATGCCAGCATCTTTTCTATTATTTCTGATTCTACGTAAAAAGATGGTGTTGTTTTCTTTCGTGAATGAAACTTTGGAAATCTTGATTTTCCCTTAAAAAATTTCTTGAATGATTCATCGCAGTCTAATACTGCACGTTTCAATACCTTGTTATGAACCTCATTTAACCAGGAATATTCTTCTTGTTTCTTTAGTATTGTTAATCTCTTACACATCCCATAGCCGGTTTCAGAAATGCCTTCTTCATACAACCTTTTTCTTTCCTCCAGACTCCAGTTGTAAATAAACCTTGCTGCATTGGATGCTTTCCAGAAATACTCTGACTGTTCTCTAGTCGGTATGATTCTTATACAGAAACCTTTATGCACTGTCCTCACCTTCTTTCAGTTGCTTTATTAACTCTTTAGTCTTTTTACTTCTTTTACCTTGTAATTTACAACTAAATACTGTTACTATCTGAACTAAATCTTCTACTAACTCCTGTTCCTGAGTTTTCTCTGTATTATCTATAATTTCTATTGAGGTTCCAAATCTACTGAATATGTTATCTAGCAATTCAAACCCGAATCTTACTAATCTATCTTTGTATAGTATCACTACTTTAGAGACTTCACCAGATAATACCTTGTCTATCAACTTATTTAGCCCCGGTTTAGTATAATTTATACCTGAACCTATATCAGTGATTACTTCAAATCTGTATCCGTGATGTATACAATATTTCCTCACATTTTCAACTTGCCTCTTTAAATCATCTGCTTGCTTTGGTGAAGATACCCTGCAATAAGCAATGACAATCCTATCTTTTATATTTACCCCAGACAGCATCAATCTTTGCTCTTCTGAATAATATCTATATCCATTGCCAGATTTATTTACTGGAATTAATTTACCTGATTTCTCCCAGTTTCTTAGTGTCTGTGGTGTTACTCCTATAAGTTTAGAAAACTCATGTATACTGTACAATTTCTTCTTATCCATACTCTTATCCTATGTTGTAATTTAATTTTTAATTTTTCTTAAATTTGTACCTAAAGACCGTTTTATAGAAAAATCTTATAAAATACAATAATTAGTTATAATATTTTATAACTTTTAACTTTCAGTAAATAACCTCTAAAATTCCTGCACAGCTTAAGTTATTGTATTTTACAGATTTCATCCTCTACTCCTAAGTATCTTTAAGTACTTTTATCTTATATTATCCTACCACAATTTACACTTTTTGTCAAGTTTTTATTTACAAATTGTAATTTTTTCACTTTTTTCTCAAACTCATATCATGACTTAAACAATGGCTACATCCAGTTTTTCTTTCATGTTTATTTCTTCCACTTGAATGTCTCTTCTTGATTTTACCTTTGATATACCACCAAGTGATAGGTATATATTATATAAGTCCTCACTGATTGTATCTCCTAATTCAAGAGCCAACTCCAAATTTGGTAACATAGTATATTGACTGTCTGCTAAACACTTCATTCTTAAATGATATACTTCCCTACCATTTTGAATGCTCTTTTTCATCTTGACTTTGCTCAAAAAGAACTTAATCCCAAATGCTTTTTCTCCTTGATTAATGTATTTTAAAGCTAGTCTGAAAATCCTTGGAAATCTCATTACTGATATATAGGTATTCTCATATACGTCTAACCCATTGCTAACATGATAGGTGATATTATCATTGTACTCATGAATAAATGCCTGTGTATCACTGTCAGTCTTGTATAAGTAAACATGCTTTAGTATAATATGCTTTACACTCAAATCTTGCATGGTTGATACAAATACTTTTTGAATATTGACATATGAATACTCATCCTGAATAAAGTTATCATGAATTTTAAATTGATACTCTTTGAATGTATCATTTGCTAAAATATATAACTCTCCTATATTTGCTTGAATATGTCTACTTAAATAATGTAGTGTTTTTATTGCTATTGCCTTATCTACACTTAATTTATTTCCATTAACTGCTTCACTGCTATTTAAGTCTATTCCATCAACTACATAATTTCCACTCTTCATCAACTTAATGGATATAGTAGCATTTGAATATAACTCTCCTAAATCTCCAATGTCATTACTCAGTGTAAACTCTCTTCCACTAAATCCTAGCAGTGATGCCACATTGACTGCTTCAGACACCTCTTTATTAAATTCTGCCTTGTTCTTTAAAAGAGATGATACTTTTATTACTCCTAATGCCATTTTCCTTCACCTTCTGTATATTAAAAGTTCATTAGATACTTGATAGAACTTACTCTCCAACTCTATTTTCTCCACTTCCCACACCCTAAATTCTTCCTCAATCTTAAAACCTTCCCACATCCCCAAACCCTTCTGTGGCTTTGAATTTACCCCCAAATTTCCATCAAACCTATTTAGCCTTATTCCTTTACACTTCGCTCTAAAACCCTCTAAAAACCCCCTTTAAATCGCTTCTAAAAGCTATATCATTAAATCGTTTATATTTAATCTATATTATGAGATTCCATAATGTATCCACCAACAATTATTGCTATATACAGCACCATTATACCAATCGTAATATATTTCAATGCTTCTATTTCTGTTCCTATGTACATGCCAAGTGTTATTGCTGGAACAATTAGCATTAAAAGCTTCTTTCTCTTACCATTTCTTACTTGTTTTATTGATTCATACTTTTCTTCCCAGATTGCTATCATTATGAATTGTAGTAAAGCTATACATGCAAATAAACCTCTTATTAGTCCAGAGGTTTCAATTGCTCCTATAATGCATAATACTTCTGTTACAGAAAATACCACTCTTGTTGCCCTAATTGATTTGTACCTGTCTATAAGATATTTCTCCATGACCTTCCTCCTTTGTGTTATGTCCAATGCAAGAACTGTATCTGAAGTATAGCCCCTATGGCTGTAGTCTAGATTATGCTGATACCATATATTGCATGTCAAAAATCTTTCATAAAAGGAGATTGAATTATTAAAAAAATAATTCTATTTATTTTCTAATAAAAGACTAAATTGTAGACTTTTACCGAATTTATACTTCTATACCAAACTTCTCAAAATAAACGCTGGCCGCATGTATTACACATTTTGCATATGATTTATAAAATTCTGTATATGCCTTATTTAGCGCTGTCATTTCGTATTCTTTTATTGAACACATATCATTGTCTTGTATACTACAACAATCACATGTCCAGCAACTACCTAAATATGTCTTACTTATCAAGAAATCTCCTGAACTTGACTTTGTCATCTTTTTCAATACTATTGATGCTATCTTTTCTGTTGAAATTCTTTTATTGCTAGTGTTTATTTTGGATAATATAGCCGATTCTTCTACATTTTTATCTGCTTCAACAATTTTTCTTAACTCCTCTATAATGTATTCATACTCTTTATAAGATGATACCCAACTGCTCAACTCTTTAAAAGTAAGTATCATGTACTCAAAACTATGTAAATCACTCAAATATATTCTGTGATTATTTTCAATCTTAGCTGATATTCTATTATACATAGCTGCTACTTCATAATTATCCTTTACATTATCTATCAACAAAATGTACACCCCATCATTCATTTGATGTACATTCTTTGACACATAAGTAGATATTTTTGTATAGCTGCTGAATCCTTTAATATCTATTTCTGCCCCATTACACAGTTTACTTGTAATAAACCTCCAAAATTGTACCGTACAGCTGTTCTCTGAATCTTCTGTCCATATATGAATCATATCTTACTCATCCCCCAGTATACTATTAGGTCTCATAAAGTAATTTAGCTCGATTTTGCTATTCTCTCTTCTAAATCTTGCCACCCTACTCCATCCAATAGGTAGCCCCTCTAGATTTCTGCAAAATATAATATATTGATTTATTTTATCTTTGCTTATGAATTCTTTCTCCTTTTTTCCTAGTATAATGTCTCCATTATCTATGACTATTAAATTATTGCTGAACTTCTTTAACTTCTCTAAAACTTCTCCATTATCTTTAAAGTTTAAACATTTTATCCTTTTATCAAATACACTTTCATCTACAAATCTATTGTACAGAAGTGTTTTACCATTTCCGCTGTCTCCTAGAATTATTGTCATGTTATTTTTAAATTTTAGTTTGTATCTAACCCCACTTATAATTGCTTCATAATCTGTCATAACCATATTTCTTTGATACCTCTCTTTCTAAATGCTCTACACTAAGGATTCCATGTCCAACTAAGTTTATGTCTCTTTCTACATATGCTGGAATTAAAATAAAACCTGGAATAATTATGCTTCCATCTAAAGATTCAAACAATAATTCTAATGCATTATCCCCACACTCTATAGCATTAAACACCTTATCTTTGCAATTTACAATATTCAATAGTGTTTTACATCCAGTAGATAACTGTTCAATCCTTATTGCGCACTTATCACAAAAGTTTGACTCTACTAATCCTGTTTTTATAAATTTTGCTTTGTCTATCTTCCATAGGATGTCCTTGCTAATCTCTGTATCGAAAGCATATTCTCCATTATGGATATTAAACCATGCATCATTAAAGTCTATTACCTGCTTACCCCTAGCATCTTCTTTTGATAAATAAACATTTAACATTGTCTACTTCACCTTTAATGCCCTTTCTTTTTATATTTCAACCTTACAATGCCATTTTCTTCAACTAAATGAAACAAATTCTCAGAATACAATGGATTTCTCTCATTTGATGCAAATATAATATATTGATTAGATGTGTCAAAGGAGATTGACATTCTATCTCTCATACTCAATACTCCATGAGATGCATCTATTACAATTACTTTATGTACCAATCCAGATATTTTACGCTTATCTGAAATATTATTAATGTCTAAGAAAAAGAAATTATTGCCTCCACTCTTATATTCTTTTAAAGCTTTATATAATATTGATTTATCAAATTTTGACTTACATACCATTATAAATCCATATGGTATCTCTATATCAAATTTGTGCCTTTTATATTCTTGACTGAATTTATTGAAAAATACTGGTTTTGATAACATATTTAATTCCCTTCTTAAAATAACTCTATTCCTAAATCTGCTAACTCACTGTTAAAATCTATCCCAAACACATTATATAATTCGCAATAAACTTTGGTTACTGTTTCTCTAACTTTATTGAATGATGTTTGTTTATATTCTATATTATGCTCATCATATATCTTTTTCTGTTCTTCCCCGCCTATAGTGAATATTGGTAAACTAGCGTAAAATCTTTCACTCTCTAACTCAATGTATTCGCCTATACTTGAATATCTTTCTACAATTCTTTTATAATATTTCTCTGCTGTCTTAGGATAATTTGCACAATTTTTAAATCCTATCTCTGGAATATGTATTCCATTATTATTAAGGCACCTTAAATATATGAACTCCATACATATTGTAGGTATTATATGTACTTCTTTGTTTATACCTATCTGTTTAATATATGCTTCTATTTTCTTTTTAAGTGCTATTAAGTTTCTATTTAATGCTGGATTATTAGGCACAAGGTCGAAAAATATAATGATTATATCATAATTCATATATACCCTTTTTACTTCTTTAAATATTCTTGTATTACTTCCAGCGAAATATAAATTTTCTCCATTAAAGCATCTTTTTAAAAGAGCTCCTAGCTTTGACTTATCGTTATCTTCAAATATCATTGCTATTTTCATTATGCAATACCCCACATCTAATCGTATTTCCACTATACATAACGTATCCTTGCTTGCTATAAGGCATTTTAGAATTATCTTTAAGTGATACTAAAATTATTGCATTTTTAAATTTCTTAAGTCTAAGGTTCAACTCTTTGTCCATGTATAAATCTGCATTGTCTAAACACATCACTATGTCCGATTCATTATCTATTTCATCAATCATACCTCTAGCATATTTACGTGACTTGTAATCTACTATCAACACTTCCATATTGTTGTCAATACAGTAGGATTGAATCATTTTAAATAACAATGTCTTGCCTTCACCTGAATCACCTAAGTCTACATTATATATTCCATCACCTATATTGACAATCACTTTTAACTTATTTACAACATGGTCTATGTTCAATTTCATATTTAGTCCTCCCAATCATAATCTAAGAACTCTACAATATTTGTGAAGTGTTTTCCTCGACATTCAATGTCACATGTTTCATCATCTCTGAGTAAATTTATAAATGGATATTCCCATACAATATGCCCTTCTTTAATATCACATAAAAACTCAAGGGCATTATCCCCACACTCTAATACGTTAAAACATCTATCTGGATGTCTGTAAACATTTAACAATGTTTTAGTTCCAGTACATAAATTCTCAATATTAAATGCTCCAAACTCTCTATGCTGTATAAATATTACCGAGTATTCATTTACTATCTCTGCCTTATCAATTTCTTCTAAAACTTTCTTCTCAAAGTCTGTTCCTGATAATGTAGTAAACCCATTAAAATATGCATCATTTTCTTCAATGTAATGCATCCCTTTTGGAACTTCTTCTTTTGATAAGTATACAACAAGTGACATAATTGATTCTCCTTTCCTAAATATGAAACTAAGGAAGACTGCCTAAGCAATCTTCCTCATGTAACTGATATTAACTTTCTCAAATGCCCTGGCTTTATTCTCTATTAATGCATGCAAATCATAGCTCACAATAAATAATATTGAATATACCATGGCACCTGTCAGAAAAATCATATGTGGGAACTTTGATACTGTCGTATACATCATAAAGGCAAGTAACCCTAAAATTATTGCTCTGCTACATGCTATAACCTTAAAGTCCCTATTTAACATCTTTCCACATACTCTTTTCTCTTTATTCAGTATTACCATTTCAAATCCAATGCATCCAATTATCAATGCAGGTAATTCAACCATTCTGCATATTAAAAAGCCCATTCCAATCATAAACCATGGAACTTCTAGCCCCATTGCTACCACAAAAGCATTTAGCACTTTGTCAAGGTCAGTCTTTCCAGAGTCTATAATCTTTCCTCCTTCTTTATGCAACATCTTAGTGATGCTATTAAACCCTTTTGTAAAGTACTCATTGAACTTCTCTTCTGTAATAATCATGTTACATCTTCCTTTCTATAAATTGCTATAACTTCTTTTTCCCTTCCCCCTTATGCACTCTTATTATATCATATTTTACAACTTTTGTCAATAACTATGACAACTAATTTTCAAAATCATCATAAAAATCTTTATCATCATCCTCAATTCTTGTAACATCTAAATTCTCACTTACATAGGCTGAAAATGCCCTGAATATCATTCCTGCTGGTCTGATTCCCCAAACATCAAACTCTGGTTTCATATAATGGTCAACTGCTCTTTTTGTAATCGCCTTCACCACTTTATCTAGGAAGTAATGCCTATCTTGAACTGAAACCTTATACATTGTATTATTCTTAACATTCCACAGTATTCCATAGTCTTTCTTTAATGCTACCAAGTAACAAGCCAGCTGTAAAAAGTGCTCATGCTTTAACTGGTTTACAAACTTTAATTCATAGATGACTTCATCTTTAATTACATCAGTCCTCCCAACTACTGAAAAGTGACTGTCCTCATATCCAAAATGAATTGCACATTGTGTTTGAACTTCTTCATTAGGTGAAAAGACTGCACTCAATCTATCTGTGATTGTTTTCTTTACTTCATCACTGATAAATGGAATTTTAACTTGCTTTCTGTACCTATCTTGATGTGTCTCCAGTGATGTTAAGAATAAAATCTTATAATCCAAAGATTCCTCTTTTACTTTATCAGTGTATAGGAACTGCTGGTCTGGATTCATTGATAAATATTGCTCTATCGCAGTATCTATACTGTAATCCTTAAAGAATAATGCCTCTTGATAAATTCCAATACAAGGTGATAAGTCTATTAACTCATCGTTCTCAGGGACATCTATGATACTTTTATCTTCTTGTTCAATCTCCTTAATGTCTAATACTTTATAACATGCTTCAACATCCTCTTTAAACTTAAAATCAAACATTGTTGAGATTGCCATGCTATCAATCTTAGCTGAATCACCAGTATCACGTGATAATGTTACTTCTGTTAAAGGTGTATCGTATCCTCTTACAAAGATAATATGATTCTTTCCTCTACTGGCTGCAACGCAAAAGATATTTCTTAATATCTTATAAGATTGCTGTGGTTTATCTAACCTTGTATACCAATAATTTTCTGTGAAGTCAAATATTACACAAATCTTCCTCTCTAAACCTTTACTACTATCATAAGTTGTGAATATGGCTGCTTTCTTTGATGGTTCTATCATTCCACTTGAATCGTTATCTCTGATACTGGCAAATACTGTCTTTTTATTAAATCTGTCTGAATAGTCACTCTCTAATGCATTGAGTGCTTTAGCCATATCTCCTGTTCTAGCACCTAAACATAAGATATCTTCCGGAGATTGAGTTGAAAGGAACTTTATTACTTCCTTTAAACTCATTTCCTCAACCTTACAGTCTTTGTTTACTCCAACAATGGTCTTATTCCAAATTCTGCCTAGCTTAGCTGCTAACTCTTTTGATAACCTAAAACACTGCGTAAACTCTAACCTTTCATATTGACCTAAGAAATTATCAATGAAGTCTGGAACATATAAACTTGTCTTATCATAAATCTTTTGCTCCATGTCTCCAACTGCAATAAGCTGTATACCCCTATTTACTTCTTTGATATATTCTAGCATCTCTGCTAATTCTTGCTCAATATCTTGATATTCGTCAATGATTAGAATGTCATAATGCTTCATTGGAGGATGTGCTGAGTTGAAACTTTGAATCAAATCAGAAATGCCTGGCTTTATTCCTACTTTAATTAGGCAACTAAATGCAAATCCATGATAGTTTGTAACTGTTGCGTTCTTATTTCTAATCTTGGACTTTGCATCAACTTTTAAGAGTTTATTATAAGTTAAATATAATATATTCTTTTCTTTTGGAAGTACATTACATAAATGTTGAATTGTTGTAGTTTTTCCACTACCAATACAAGCGTCTACTAAGATATTTGAACCTCTTAAAGCTACATCAATAAACTTGTTCTGCTCTTCTGATAATTGTATATCTACAGTTTTTCTTCTGGCCATTTTCTTTACCTCATTTGTATTTTATATTTATGTTGTGCTTACCATCTAAAGTCTTGTGCTTTTACATCAGGTAATTCTGCCATTATATTTTCTAATGCTTGAAGTTCATCACCTGAAATGTTCTCTCCAATTAATAACTTGTATACTAACTGAGCTAAAAATGCAACTTGTTTATCTCTTTCTTCCATCTTTTCTTATTACCCAAAATTTATTACTCCACCTGGATACTTCTTAAAGAACTCTGAAATTTTAAAATGTTGAACTGGTGTCAATGTAAAGTACCTGCTCTTCATAAACTTTCTTAGTTCATGTTTGTTATGACAATTAGCTTTTGGATAGTGCTTTACTCTGAATGTATCATGATATTCTTCTACTCCAACATAGAGTTTTCCATCTATGACTTTTGAATCTACACCTTCTGGTAGCCCCCATCCTAATTGCCACCAAAATCTTCCATAGGCACATGGAAGATTTTTATTATATGATTTCATTAATTGGTCATGTAAAAACTTATCATCTGAACAGTACTTCTCAATTTCAAAAGGAGCATTTTCTTTCATTTGCTCAAATTCACTTTTTGTAATTGGTCTGTAAAACCATGTATGACAACCCATAGTGAACCTTCCTTTTCAAAATAACTATCTAATAGGTTTTATATGTTTGTATTTGCTATTTATATCTTTTTCACTGTACATGTCGGACATCTTATTAAACTCTTCCACGAGTTTTCTATGTACTATCCACATTTTATCATTGTTTATCTCTTTTTTATTCTCTGATTTAATGTCACTATTTCCAGGAACACAAGGATATTGCCTTAGCAGTTCGTAGGACTTTAAATTTAGTTCTCTATCTATACACTCATTCAAACTTGATGCACACTTACAATCTTGTTCATAATATCTACCATAACTGGTATTATTTTTTCTTGAGTGCCTTACACAATCTATAACACATGTCATCAATATTAATTTACAGTATTTTTCAAAATTATTGCATTTAACCTTATAAGCTTCATCTGCCTCTAAGTATATCTTTGAATCTCTATAATATCCTCTGTTTATACAATATTCTATATCACTGCTACCTTTAAATAAGTATCCATTATCTGCTATAGACCTTATAAAATAATATTCTGTACATACTATGGGCATTACTACTATTCTAAAATTATTTTGCATAGACATGAGCCTTAATACACTGTATATTCTATGAATAGAATCATTACCTGGTATGGTATCTAAAAATACACATATTTCTTCTTGTGTTTCTTTTAAATACTCTTCAGCTGTTTTTATAATCCTACCATTTCCATTTGAGTATACAAACTTATTGGTAGCTTCTATACTATAAGATTTCCTAAACAATCTTGATAGTATATCATCCTCTTTATCTTCAAATATATAAATCATACTGTTACCTCTATATTATTCATACTCAATCTTATGTCACAAACTTCATAATCTATGCTGTTCAACCCAAACTTTGAATCTATTATAACTATTGCATTGCTTCTGCACAAATTAAATAGTTCTTCATCTATATTCTCACCGAACATATCATATCTATCTATCATAATAGCTTTATATCTATTAGGTATTACAATATTTTCAATAGGTATGCCAGCCTTATAATCTTGATACGTATAAGCTGCTACATCTTCTCCAAAGCTATTATATGCTTTTAACGTCTTACATAACCATGTTTTACCTGTCCCAGACTCACATATTGGAACATATATTCCATTACTCATATTAAATATAATTTTTACATTGTACTTATCAATTTTAAACATACTCATCAACCCCACAGTTCTTCATATTGACCATTGAAAAAGTACTCGTTAAATGAATCCATTGTTGTAAACTCTTTCTCTCTATATCCTATACTTACTTTACCATCTTGAGAATAATCATTAAATGTCACAGACGTATCATTTATTAACACATTCCCTGCATCACATAATGATAATACTGCATCTCGTGCATTTAGACCACATTCTTTTAAGTCCATCCCAATATCTGGATTGTTCAACACACTTAATATTGCTTTACATCCAGTGCTTAATTCAGATGTATACAGTCTGACCCCAAACCTATCAATGAAAGTATCTGCATCTTTCCATTGTCCTTTATCAATTAATTGGATTGCTAATCTCTCTTTTTCTGTCCCTTTTAATTTTGTCATAGCAAAGATTCTTTCTATGTCACGCTCTATTTCTAAATCCTGTGGCTCTTCTCCATACACATAAATATTCAGCATATATTACCTCCTTGTATTTCAATGTATTTTTTCAAATCTTTTAATATCCCCGAGATTCCCATTGAATTATAGTTATAGTACGATGCCTTTATATATCTGTACAAGTCATACTTTTCAAATAACTTAGATATTTCATTAAAGCTTAAGTTCCACTCTTCATGCATTAGCTGAGCTATAGTTACATTTAGTTCAGAAACTCTTCTACTGTGTATAACTGCTGGATTTTTATTGTATTGCTGTGTCTTAATGTATTTGTCTATCTTCTTCAATATATCATCTTCAGTTAAATCCTTTAATTCCTGATTTGATACACTGATATAATTTTCTACATTATATCTCTTAAAAATTCTTTCTGCCTTTTCCTCATTTACATTCCATGTATCCTTTATATATTGTATTACTCTATCTTTATTCATGTTACTTCCTTCAAATCTTCTAATTCTTCTATAATTTTATTGACCTTTTCTCTTTTTTCTTCTGATAAACCTTCAGACATTTCTGTTAATGCAGCTATAATGCTTGAGATTATCTCATCATCCCCTTGCTTCATTCCTTTGAACTCGAGATACTGCTCATATGTATAGTACCTTCTATTTGTTGGTGACCTTTTAGCCTTTAAAATGCCCTCTCTATCCCAACGTTGAAGTGTATAAATAGAAACACCAATGAGTTGTGCAAATTCGTTAAGCCTATAGTTCTTTATTTCTCTTTCCATCTTTCTTCTCCTTTTCCTACTATATATTATCATATATTATCATATTTTGCAATATTTTTATACTCCAATTTTAACCCTTAAATCATCTATTTTATCTCAAAATAAAAGACAGCCGCAATGAATGGCTGCCCTTTATCTTATTTCTTTTTAATGCTATACACCAACATAACTGGTACTACTGTTATAATCCCAACTAAACACATCTCTCCAAGAAGTACTGATGATTCTGCTCTGATTAATACCACAAGCACCATTGCTATAACCATTCCAAACCAGGTGTTCATTATCTTGTTTCTATGCTTGTATAACACCTTTCTCATATATCGTCCCTATATCTTCTTAAACACCTTATATTGGTCTGCTTCTACTACAACTTCATATTCATCACTACATTCTAGGAATGTCTGAAAACCATCTTCATAGTTTAACACTATTAAATAATTGAACCCATATTTATCCAGAAACTTTTGAAAATCAACTCTTCCATTCTTTACATCTAGGTACTCCTTATATATGTCCGCCTTACCATTAATTTCTTTACAATATAACTCTGGCCTTTGGTCTATATATGTTTTATACCCTCGCCACTCTAAATATCCACCATTTACAAGGCTGTTAAATATCACCAAGTTCTCTTTCTCTTTATCACTTAGACTATCTAAATAGTCTACAGCTTTTACTGGTGAAATTATTGTATCTTCTGTGAAGTTTGGCTTGATTCCAGGGACTATTGTACCAAAGATTGCTACAGCACCAAATGTATATATCAGTGCTAGTATCCTATAATTTGAATTAGTATGCTTTATTTTTATACTGTTTTTAACACTCCCATCAATAAGTGTAACTAACAATGGAACTGCTCCAAGTATTAACATCCACGCACTTCTCAAATTCTTTATTGCCAACAGCCATGTTCCAAGTGCTAAATATAAACTCTTCCAATCTAATCTATCTTTGTTCTTATAAGTCCAAAATGCTATGCCTAATGTACATATCATTATGATTATTCCAAAATAACTGAACCATTTTGGTGACTGTAACTCAGCTATGTTGTTTTCAGTACTGGCATTTGAGTAGCTAAGGAATACATATGCCATACCATTTATTCCATTAGGATTTAAGAAACCTACTAGAAATGATACTATCATTGTCAACCATATCTCTTTATGCTCTAACAAATGCTCTTTTATTTTTAAAATACTCTTGAAATATGGAAGTGGAGGAAATACATATGGCAACATCACTATAATTACCATCGGCCACATTGATGAGTGGCAGTTTATTCCTACTATTGATAGTATAGGTATAATACATAACAGCCTCTTGCTTTTTCCCTTACATACCATCTCTAATATGGTTAATTCACATAATAGAATTACCATTGTAATTATTGATGGTCTAGTATTTACAAATCCATATATTATACATACACTAAACAGTAGCCCATATATCTTTGCTTTATTATTATCCGTATACATTCCAAGATATTTATAACACATGAAGCTTACTGCTATAAACATTATTATGGTCCATGCATACATCCCTGTCACACCAAAGTTATCGTAGAGCAAATAATTGATTACATCAACAACCCATTGTTGAATTATAATCTTAAAGTCCTCATGAAATGTAAAAGGATTTATCTTTGGTACTTCTCTATGCTCTAAGATATACTTTCCAGTTGCTCTTAAAAAGAATGAATCACTGTCTATGGATGCTTTATACCAGACACATAGGAGAGCTACAAGTGGTATAAGCAACCATGCAAATGTTACATACTTAGCACTAAATGTTGCATCTTTCCAACTTACTACTTTGTACTCTTTATTCTTCATTCTCTCCCACCCTATATCCCTATACTTTCTTGAATACTTTGTATTCATCTGCATCAACAACAATTTCATAGTTGTCATTACATTCTAAATATGTCTGAAATACAGTTTCATATACAACTAAATGTGTAAATTGATACTTATTCAAAAACTCATTAAAATCAATTTCACCATTGAGTACTTCTAAATATTCATCGTATATATCTTCTTTACCATTGATATTCTTACAATAAATCTCTGGTCTAGCATCCATATATACTTTATACCCATTCCATTCTAAGTATGCCCCATTATTAAATCCTGTAAACAACACCATGTTCTCTTTTTCAGAATCGCTTAAACCATCCAAATATTCTACTGCCTTAACTGGCGATAACTGACTGTCCACAGTGTTTCTTGGAGTCATTCCAGGAAATATTATGAGAAAAATACTTACAGCACCAAAGGTATATATCAATGCCAATATCCTATAGTTTGAATTGGTATGCTTTAATTTTACTTTGTTTTTAATAATTTCATCAAGTAGCATTACCAGCAGTGGAGTTGTTCCAAGAACAATCATCCAGGTGCTTCTCATGTTCTTTGCTGCTAGTATCCAAGTTCCTAATGCTAAGTATAAGTTTTTCCAGTCTAAATTACTTCTATTTTTATATGCCCATATTGCTATAATTACTAAAGATACTACAGTGATTATCCCAAGATAGCTAAATACCTGTGCTGACATCATTTCATTAATTGTACCTTTGCTATCTGCACTTGAGTAACTGTATATTAGATATAGCATACCTCTTATTCCATTTGGATTTAAAAATCCTACTAAGAATATTGGCACCATCATAAGCCACATTTCTTTGTATTTCCATAAATGCTCTTTTATTTTTGATATGCTCTTAAATGAAGTAAGCGGAGGAAATACATATGGTAGCATCATTATAAATAGCATTGGCCACATTGCTGAATGACAGTTAATTAAAATCAAAGATAATAAAGGCAAAACCCACAGCAATCTCTTACTTTTCCCTTTATTAACCATTTCCAATATGGTTAATTCTGTTAATAATATACTCACAGTAACTGATGTAGGTCTTGTACTATAGAATCCATACAAAATAAATATGCTTATCATCACTGTGTATATCTTAGCTTTATTATTTGTAGAGTACATTCCTAAATACTTATACTCTATTAAGCAGGCTATGCTTATTGCTAGTACACTCCATAGGTACATTCCATTTATACCAAAGTTGTCATATAAAAGATAGTTGATTACATCAATTATCCATTGCTGAACTATAATGGCCAAATCTGAATGTATTACAAAGGGATTTATCTTTGGAACTTCTCCATTCTCAACTATGTATCTTCCAGTTGCCATTAAGAAATATGAATCACTATCTACACAGGTTAATCTAAGTACCCATAGAATAATAACAATAGGTATCAACATCCATGCAAGTGTTACATATTTAGTACAAAATGTTGTATCTTTCCAATCTGCTACTTCGTACTCTTTCTTTTTCTTCATTATGTTGAACTCTCCTTTATTACCTTGATTCCGTCATATATTTCATTTATAAATTCTTCCAATTCTAATGTGGTGCCATCTTTATTTATTAACTTCATTATAAAGTCACTCTCATTACACATTAATTGCATCGCTAAAACATACGCAAACTCATTCCAGACCAATTGTCTTGCTCTAGTACTTATTGTGTCCATATCCAACTTCATGATTTGCATCTTTCCATTTTTCTGATGGTGTATCTCTAGTGTATCCCCACTAACTTCTAAATATTCAAATATTCCTATCTCTGGTATTACTTCTTTTAACTCTTCCACTTTCCAATCTCTATATGTGTCCTCTGTTATTGTAAATGGACCTATCAAATTGATATCTACCAGTATACTTACCCTCTTTACCTTCAATGCTGAATCAATCTGTTCTACTACATCTTCATTTAAAAGTGTCTTACTATTTTTCTTGGTGAATTTTACATATAATTCATTGATTGGTGTTTCATATAACTCTGCATCATACATCTTTAATGAATTAACCAATGTGTCTTGGTCATTTACAATAAATGTGTCTATTTCACTATTGAATATACTCTTTATTCCCATGCTGCCTAGATTTTCTGCTACTTCAAACCTATTTATATGGCACTTCTCAAATGCCACACTGATTACATCCTGCTCTAATTTAAACTCATTGATTGTCTTATCTCCCACTACAACGTCTACTTCTCCACCAGTTCTGTCTAAGTATATTTCTATCTCACCATCAACACCAGCTATGGTTATATCATCGCTGAAATATCTGTTTCCCATCATTTTCATGTATGCTATATGCTCATCATAGTACTTCCTTGCCTTCTCATTTGTATTTATATCTGCATAATCTATCATGCTTACCCTCCTAGTTTTAATATAGAACTATCTTTAGTTAGTATAGTTAATCTTATTACATTTGGATCAAATCTTATGGCTACTGCTCATATTATTTTCAATATGTTCGTGCTTATCATTTGATAAACACCAGCATGCAGCGATGCTTATACTTTGTGCACTGCAAAGATACTTAAAAGGTATCAATGTCTATTCTAACTGGAATCAGGCTCTCTTTTCCAACATTTGTTGAATGAAACTTCCATCTGCATATCACTCATTCAATAACTGCCAAATTTTTAATTTCTCAAAATACTCTTCTGCTTTTTCTTTATTCAATAGCCTTCTATAACTTTCAGAAAGCACTAAATAAACCGATTTTACTCCTAATCTGCTTCGTGTCAATTTTATATATTGTTCACTCTTTTCTCCATAGAATATCTTGATATATTCATTTCTATCAAGTAAACTTTCTCTGATTTCTAATGCCTTTAATCCATGCTCTATTGCTTTATTATAAGTGTCAATCTTATAATGTATCAATGCAACTTGAACATATGCTTTAAATAACTGCTCTATCTCTGTTGGTGTGGTTATCCCTTCCCTATTCTTTTTCTCTAACTGTTGAATTATCTCATCAAATAATCGAATTGCTCTGTTATATTGTCGTTCATTCCTATCCATAACTGCTAGTTTAAATGTGCTTCTGATGTTCTTATTCCTTTTATTGGATAATTCATAGCTGTGCTTTGCTAATTCCTCATCATAATTGTAGCACTTACCAACTTGATAATATATCTCCGATAACAACTGTGCATTTTCAATACTACTAAGTGCATCTTTAAATGCTAAAAGTGCATCTTTTACATTATGTTTAGATGGCTCATAACATAAAGCCTTTAATACTTTTAGTAACATGAAGTCTTTATATTTCTGTTGTAAACTCTCACATTCTTCTGCTATTTTATCTATTAGATAGATATAATCCTCATTTTGATAATGATGTGCTAAATTTGCTTTGACCTTACACCAAATTCTAGCATATTCATAATGTGATTTTACTGTATCACTATACTCTTCTCGTGCTAGTAAGTCATTTAACTGCTCATAAGTACCAGAAAGGACTTTCTTTGTATTTTCCAATGCAAAAGACTTACTTCCCGAATAGTAGCTTAAATTTGTGCTGTATATAACCAAATCATTTTGGACATATATTCCCACTAAATATTTAAACTCTTTTGCTTTATTCTGATTATACAAAATTTCTAGCAATGATACCAAAATCTGTTCTTGTTTTTCTTTGGTGAATCTTCTAAAAATTGGCAAATAATTCTCTTTTTGCTCAATGATATCTAATTCATCATACAAGCAAATTACTTTCTTATCTAATTTTACTAATTCATCTATTTGTGCTTTATATCCAATATAGATATATAAATCAAAATTGCTCAGTATTTCTTCCAATGAATTTGTTTCATAAGTAGATATCCCCATAAACTTGAACAATTCTGATATGAATGTACAGTCTGCTCTATAAGTTGATTCATAAATTATTTGTACTGAATTTATTCTGCTCATATTATCCACCAAAATAAAATTTTTTGTTTTATCTATGCTAAATGATTAAAATACTGAATGAAATAAACTCCAGCTTTATACTGGAGTCATAAACTTTATTTCAAACGTTCAATTATTCCTGGTCGCTCTTCTATCTCTGATGGTTCTAACCAGTATGCATCATTTACATAGGCAGTAAATACATCTATATCATATATCCTTAACCCGTTTATGCAAATATCTACTCCATTTTCTATTTGTTCAATCATAGAATCTTCAAAACTCACTTTATCCAAATCCATGATTATATTTCCATTCTTACAGAAACATACCATTGCGTCTACTGCATTTACTCCGCAACAAATTGTATCTAATATAATATCTGGTCTATTTAAAACTGATAAGGCTGCTTTTGTTCCTGTGCTGAGTTCATCAAGCGGCAACCTAAAACCAAATCTATCTATAAAAGATAGATCGTCACACCATTTGCCCTGCTCTATTACTTCTATGATTTTTCTTTCTTCTTGTGTACCTTTCAAATGAATAGTTGCAAACAATTTTTCTACATCTTTCTCTATTGGTAAATTTGATTCAATATGTAAATTTCTATCAAAAATTGTAAGCATATTATCTTTCCCTTTTCACTGTATAATTTAAAATTCTATTATCCTTCCCAAATGATTTTTACTTCTACTCCAAATTCTTTAAAATTTCTCTTTAATTCTTCAAATGTATACTCCAAAAGCAATCTGATTATTTTCTTATCTTTTCTACGCCTGCTTTCAAATTTATATAGTTTATTTTTATATGGTCCACTCTTTACTGGACTACCATTTATCCTTACATTATCATCAAAGAAATATATCTCACTGACTGACTTTATATGTAAAATCTTTTCTATCTTATGTAGAGTCTCGTTACACTTGAAGAACTTATCTATAAAGTAAATTTGTAAACCGCTTAATAGTTCATAATTTAATTTTATTGATATCTTATCTATTCTCTCATGATTAAAATGCGATATTTTTCTATTTCTCATCGCTTGTATATATTCAATGTACATACATCTAAGTGTAACTTCTTTATCTCCATAGAATTTATATTTTTCAATATCATCTAAGGTATAAGCCTCTAGGCTATTTACTAAAAATGTTGGGTCAGTAACACAAGCATCTCTTGTATTTTCTTTTAAGGAACGTACCCTCAGCACTGTATCTTCTTTATATCTAAACCAAAGCCCATCTTCAAGTGATAAATTATCTAGTATATACTCTTTATTTTCAAGATATAATGTTACCCGTATTGTATTCCTAAGCCATTTTTCTAGACCACATTTTACAATGTTACCTCCAAACAATATGTCTGTTTCATATTCATCCTTAGATATACCTAAAAACCTATGAATACTCTCCAATTCCTCAAATCTTTTCTCTAATAACTCTTTATTGTTTATTTGCTCTAATCTTAAAGTGTCCATTTATTCTTCCCAAATGATATTCACTTCTATTCCAAAGTTCTTAAAATGCCATTTTAATTGTTCAAAGATATATTCTAATACTAAATTGACTATCTTTTTATCTTCCTCATTTTTGCTATTTATTTCACCCATGTAAAACCAATCTTTATCTGGTCCTTGAAACATTATGTGCTCTTCACCAAAAAGGATGCTACCAATTTTATCACATTGTATAATCTTTGCCATTTCTGATACTTTTTCATTATATCTGAAGAATAAACTGCTGAAGTCTATATCTAAATTATATAGTAGTGAATAATTCAGTTCTACTGATATACTCTTCATATTCTCCTCTGCAATCCAACAGAGCATTAGCCTGTGCATTTCTACTACTTCAACATATTCCTCAAAATTACATCTGATAGTAATTTGATTCTCTTTGTTAAAACTATATCTATCAATGTAATTCAAACTCTTAATATATGCATTAGTAACAATAAACCTTGGTTCATTATCCAATATTGACCTAGTATTCTCTCTTAGATATTCTACTTTTATTACTGCATCAGGTTCCCAACTGAAATAAACTCCTTCTTCCAGTGACAATACTTCGATGTTATATTCTGTGTTATCGAAGTGTACTGTTACTCTTACACTGCCATATGGTCTACTAAGGGTACATTTAGCTATTTTATCTCCAGCTAACACATTGATTTCACACTTATCTTCATTTATTCCTAGAAGTCTGTACATTGCTGTAACTTCATTGAACAGGTTCTCTCTAAATTTTTCATTGTTTAATTGCTCAAGTCTTATAGTGTTCATTGTTATTCTTTCCAAACAATGTTTACTGTGATTCCAAATTCTTCAAAGTTTCTTTTTAATTCATCAAATAGATACCTTAATACTAAATTGAATATCTGCTTATCTCTTGTATTATCACTGCCCACTTTGCATGTGTAAATCTCATCTGTACCATGAAAGCTTACATATTCTTCAGAGAATAGCACTTTATCAATTCTATCCCATTGTATTAACTTTGCTATCTCTGAAATTTTATCATCATATTTAAAGAATCCACTTGTAAAACTTATGCACAGATGATTTAATAATGTATGGTTTAATTCAACTACTATGTTATCTATACCTTTAAACTGCGCTGTTGAAAGTCTTATACTATAGCTTTCAACTGCTTCAATGTATTTATCGTACTCACTACTAATGATAACTTGACCATCCTCATTAAGACTTAGTTTATCTATGTGTTCCAAACTTGTCAAATATGCATTTGTTACTTTAAAAGTAGGGTCTGCACTTGTAATTACCCTGGTATTTTCCTTTAGACTTTCTACTTCTACTAATGTGTTAATATTACAGTCAAAGTAGACTCCTTCTTCTAAAGACAGTTCTTTCATCTTATAGTTTATTCCACCTATGTGAAGTATTGATACTACAGCATCATCTGTAACATTTAATGTACAACTCACAATAGTATTTCCAAATATTACAAGTATGTCACCATTATCCACAGGTGTTCCTAAAAGTCTATGTGTTGGTACTACTTCATTAAGTATGTGATTTTTAAACTTCTCACTGCTTAAGTCCTCTAACTCTAGGAAATCCATATCCAAATTTAATCCTTCCATTGTTAGTGTTTTCATAATTGTTCTCCTAGTTTATTCAAAACAATATTGTCTTTTTCATTAAATTTATCTGTATTACATTCACTTCATCCTACTGTACACTAATTTTTCAGTAGTACTGATTCACTATATTCAGCTGTTTTACTTCGGTCAGCTGATTCACTCATTTTATCTGTGGTTATCCAATTTTTCGATTCACTTATATTCAATGTTGTATTTAGAATATATGATTCATTGATTTTGTATGTATCTCTTGAGCTGCTTAATCCACTATATCGCAGTGTATTACTCTGTATATCTGATTCATTAGAATTTCAAGTATCCCTTTGTTTCATTGATTCAATTAACATCCATGTCCTACTCGATTTTAATGATTTACTCTATCGTGATGTGTCACTCCATACAACTGTTTCATTAAACCTATATGTATTCTTGAACTCTTTGACTCATTTCTCATATCTGTTCTACTATACTACAATGATTCACTAAAGGCGGGATGTGTTCCTTGGCTTTGTTGGTTCATTCGACATACCAATCTACTCTCCACTTATTAATTTTACTCTAAAAGTGTAAATGATATAAAAATGGACTTCCACTATATGAACTTGGAAGTCCATTAACTAAACTGCTTTAATATTCTGCTCGTTTTGCCTGTTGTATGAAAGTTGATCTTATCATCATTGACTTCTATTTGAAGTACTGGGTCTGGCTGAGTTGCTAAGTCTACATCTAATGGGATAATTTGAGTTGACTTTGGTTTGTTCTCTTTTTCTAAGGTAAATACTAATAGATTATCCATTCTCTCAATGTCACAACTCTTCAACTTAGATATATCTATTCCTGTTGAGTTGCAATATTCTATTAAGTGTGTATTTCCTAAAACTATGGTTTTTAATGTGTTACTTACTCTCATTGGTAGACCTTTCATCCTCATCTTTATATCTTAATAAACGTTCTTCTAAATCCTTTGGGATTTCTTTACCCATTAAAATGATCATCCTTGCTTCATCCCTGTCTTTCTCTTTTTTGCTTTCAGCTAATTCGCCACCATCAAGGTTATTGTACTCGATTCCATAGTACTCAAATTTCCTTATTCTTTCATTGGCCTTTTTGATTTCTTGAGGTGTTTGTGGTCTCGCGTAGTCTGGTAAAAAGTTTATTTTCATTACCATTTCCTCATTTATACTTCCCAGATTTCTCATCTTCTTCCTTGTATTTTAATAACCTCTTTACCAAATCTTTTGGTACTTCCTGATTTCTTATGATGTAACATAAAGCTATTCCTCTATCCCTCTCTTTTTGTTCATCTTCTTCTTCACCATGCTCATCAAAGAAATCTAATTTAATACCTAAACTTTCTGCATAGTCTATCCTTCTCTGTTCTTCGTCTTTTTCTTGCTGAGTCCTTTCTCTGATATCATACCTCTCAAAGAAATCTTTGCTACGTAATGTATTATTTTTCATACTGTCCTCCTTTTATTTGGAACTGAACATCTATACCATACTCCTATTTCATTCTGGTGCTTCACCACATTTCTAAATTTTTCTCCTGGCTTGGCCATATTATAATAGTATGTGCATTTATCTTCATTGAAATTAGTCATTTTAAATAGTGTATGTATCCTACCGTCATTACATATCGCTATCATGGCTAAAATACTTTCTCTAAAAATAAATGAGTTCATGTCGGCAGAAGAAAACTCTCTGTTTCTTGGATGATTATGAGTCCAAACAAGTGTTTTTCTACTTCCGTTGTATAATTCAATTTCACCATTTTTATTGGATTTAACACTTATCCCTGTATCATTTCCTCTGAACCAATATACTTTGTTTGTTACTGTATTCCATAATGCTCCAACCTCCCAACTCTTATTTTTATTCTTGGCTAGACTTAAAACTTTTTTATTCAACTCATACAAATACTCATTTAACTCTTTCGCATCTTTCCCTTCAAATACTCTGACCTTTGCTATTGAATTGATTGTTTCATTCGTTATCAGAGTAATGCCTAAACCTGTCTTTATCTGCCTAAATTCCATTTTTATTTACTCATCTTTCGTCCATCTTTATTATAACATATTTTCCTAATTTTTGCAAATTATTGATTAAAATTTTTCCAATTTATGACCTAAAGTCCAAATGCCTATCTGTAGTACTTTTCATATCCATGATATGCTATCCAAAAAGTTCTAATGAATTGCGCGTTTAGATTTAACTTTGCTATTATTGCTTTCATATCTTTATATGGAACCCTCTTATCATTTGGGTTTGCCATTACGAATTGACCATTACTTAATAACCATAGCTTTGTACTGTTAGTTGAAGGTCTCTTCTTAGATACATGAACGTGTATTGGCTCACCATTTTCATTCGACCATATGCTTATTTGATACCCGTTAATTACCATGATTCTAGGCATGTTATATCTCACCCCTTGATTCCATAATAATAGCAGGGGCATTTTGAACTGTAAACCTTCTAAAGAAGTCCACTTCTGAATCGTTAAATCCGTCATTACTTATGACGTTTCCATTAATATCTACTACAAGCGTGTGAAATCCACCGTTTACTGCCTGTTCATAAGTTACTTCTATTCTTCCATTATGAACTATGTGTGTTACTTCAGTGTTTCCTCTAAAACATAAAGTCATATAATGCTTTCTCATATACTCAACTCCCTTGTTATCAAATCTCTTTTCTTTTTCTTTATTATAACACATTTTCCTAATTTTTGCAAATTATTGGTTAAAAATTTTTCATTTATTTTTGAACTTTATTCTTAACATGCCTAAATCAATAAACTAAAACAATAGCCAACTATTTGAAAATGATTTCATCAATAATGTCACTAGGATCAAAGGTATTATCTACATATGTATCACCATTCTCATCTGTAATGTCTATCTTCAAACTATCAACACCTACTGTTTTTGTCATAGCTATGTATTGTCTCAGCAAATTAAACACTTCAATTTTACTGTCTGTACTCAATTTTTTATAGGGTATTGACTCAGTTTTATTTGCCTCATTTACAATAATAATGCCTTTTGAGTTTACAGTGACTTTAGCTATCTTTGTTGAATCATCTCTTATTTTTAATGTATTATAACACATTCCAGTGGTGTCTATTTTAAATGTTCCTAGCTTCTGTATTGGTACAGTTAATTTTATATAGTAACTCTCAAATTTATTAACTATCTTCAAAAATTTACTGTCCAACTTATTATTTGCTTCTGTACTAAACTCAACCTCAATGATGTTAGCTACCATATAGTACAGCTTTTTCTCTCCATATGATACAAAGGTGTCTTGATTATAGAATACCCACTTTCCAATAGTTGCATAAGGAACATATACAATGTCTTTATCACTTGGTAATGAATAATCATCAATTCTATTGACTGCGTTATTAAACTGAATTGGAATGACGTTTTGTTTGATTGGTATCTTACTGACTTTATCAATCATCACCATTTTCACTGGTCTCTTGTTATTCGAGATGTCTACTACCAGTTTTCCACCAAATTTATCAAGACCCTCTTCATAGTGAGGTGTTCCAACAAGTTTAAAATATGGGAGATGCTCACTTACCCATTTGGATGCTTTTTCATTTGAATTAAGATCACTATATTTTAGCATATGTAACCACCATTTATATTGACTATCAATCTTTAAAGGAAACTATCACAGAATCATCTGGTAATCCTGCTACTTCAAGGAGTTTTTGAATAAATTTAATGATTCCTAGAATTGAGTAACTGGTTCCGATAAACACATTGTAAATGATTGATAGGAAGATTGGATAGTATAAATTGATTATCTCTCAAATAATAAAACTCCCAGCCATGACTGGAAGTTTTTATATTTCGTTCCTAACATTTGCTGATGATACAATCGTTCCTAGTTTAAACGTTCTTTCCAATTCTAGTAGATATTCATCATTGATTTGATTGTATGGACATGCTAATAAAATTGTTTCTCCTGATTTAATTTTTCCTATGTGAATATCCCATGTCTTAAGGATGTCCATACCAATTAATATGTTAGATGTTCTGTCATAGTTTACAAAAATACTTACACTTCCTAAAGGCATCCCACATATAGTCAAATTCTCAATTTTGTGCCTAAACTTTATTGCAGAACAATCCATTTTTTCTTGTAATGTTACTGGTTTCTTATAAGGCCTTCCACCTGATTCTACCCCAAAGCTTAATGTACTATCAACATTGTTAAGAATATCTCTTTTCTTTAATTCCTTTAAATAAGGATATCCTGTTTTACCCAATGGAATTGTACTCAAATCACACCCGGTGTCTATCTTTACCGGTGTTTCACTAAAATTCATTCTAACACCAGTCAAACAAAGGTCAAAGGATGCATCTACATTAAAAGTGCCACCACCAAATTTTCTATTTATCATTGGTATCTTTATAAAGTTATTCATCATATGAATACAATTCCTCAGCTTCTTCTTTTAAATTATATATGGGACACATAGGTTTTCCTGATGTCATTATTTTAGCATAAGTATCATTTGTTTCTTTACCAAAGTATTCTAAACTTCCAATTTTATCTCCAGGCTTACTGTATACAATCAGCATATAAACATCATATATTTCTGATAATTGGTCTTTTGATACAGGCATGCCCAACTTCAATTCATCTAATGTATATTTCTTTTCTGTTGCTACCATAAACTCATCTCCTTTCTTATTTATATTATAACGCAATTTTAAAATTTTTACAAATCACTGGTTAATATTTTTTCAATTATTTTTTAATTTTATTTTGATATGATTGGCTTGAGTATGAATGATTCAATCAAAAATCTAATGTAATAATTTACAAAACGTGTTTCCATAATCCTCAGAAAGTGATATAATATACATGACTAAATCAAAACAGAAAGAAGGAAATTTTATGCTGACCGCACTTTTTATTTTGGCTGCCATTATTGGTTGTTTCTGTTTCTTCATTGGTTTAAAAAGGTACAACAATGTACTTAAAATTATAGGTATTTTAATTCTTCTTGTCTGCGCTGTGATTGGCGTTGGCTCTGGATTTAGCTTTCTGTTTAAAGCATAATTGTTTCACCAAATCTAGGATTCCATATAGTATGATCGCTATTATTGCTCCAGTGCCTAACCAAGGTAACCCAGGCACTTCCAATATATAATATAATAGTATACACAATCCAAACATGATTGCTAATGTTGTTATGTAAATCATATCAAATCTCATGAGAACCTCCTTTAACTCCCTTGTTAATCCCGATTTCAGCTGGATTATGGGATGATTTCCAGTATGGATCAAGCTTAAACTCTAAAGTTGAGCTCAATCCAGTAATGATGGTTAATATTAGGACAGAGATTGCGTTTGCTTTTATATCCATGTTAAATAATCCAATTATGGTTAGAATTAAAATTATTGAGCATGTTGTGAGTAGAACTGTGAACAGTGCCCTCAAGAATAATTTCATAATTCCTCCTTTAATTTTTTTTTAAATTATTTATTAATTCTGAAATAGAGGACAATAAAAAAGAAGCCTTTTTATTATTAAAGGCTTCTTTGTATAATAAAGTCAAATTTTATGTCTGTACTGTATTGATATCTCAATAAATAATGCTCCTCCTAGTAAACCTGTTATTAACAGCCATATACTTGATAGAGGTGTTCCTACTGTAGCAAATAACATTGATATGAAAATTGTAATACAGGTTGCTAATTTATTAATAAAAGATATTCTGACAATTCCATTGTTTAACTTACTCAATTCTAATGCTATGTAGTAAGATACAAAACATAACGCTATCATTGTAATTGCTAAATTCAACAGGCAGTGAGTATTTAATGCTATGAATAGGACTGCACAGATAAAATTTATAATGATAAATGCTTTTCCAAAAATATTTGAATACACTCCATTTGTATATCTATACTGTTTTTTCACATCATCGTAGTGCTTAAATTTTTCTTTCATTAGCTTTATTGGTTGCTTCTCTACTATATACTTAATGATAATTTCTGGTATTTCCATTGCTATGTCTCCCTTCATTATTTCAATGATACATCGCAATGGATAGTATAGTCAACCTTCTCCTTTCAATTTTATATTAATTTTAACTAAAAATTGTAAATGATTGAAAAGAGGATTGAATGTAATGAAAGGGCTATATATGTATGATTCTAACAAAAATCCATTGGAATATCTTACTATATGTGTTGTATTAAACCTCTTTTAGTGGTATAATATTCAAAAGAGATGGAGGAAATACTAATGGATTTATCATAAAAATATTTTATTCTTATTGGACTGCTTATTGTCATCAAATAAAATTGACTATTTTCTCCATTCTTTATATAATTTATTTATCAATTAAGGGAGGTTCACCAATGAAAAGATGGATTATACTTTTTATAATAATACTGATTGTCGCTATTTTTGTTGGAATATTTTTTGTCATACAGGGCATCACTAACAACCCATTGTTTAGCTGATTTTATTGCTCTTTTCTTTGAACATAAAGTAAACCATACAACCTACAGATACTAGTCCCGTTACTATAAATAGTATCCCTACAATAATGAAGACTAATCCTCCTATCTTAGGGTATTCTATGGTTAGATAGTTATAGAAAAGTATGAGAAACATTGCCGCAAAAGTGTACAGTGACGACGCAAGTAGCTTTTTCATGATTACTCCTTTCATTGAAAGGCTGCCATTTCAAGTGACAGCCTTGTTTTGATGACTAACTTTAGTTGTTCTAAACTGACTATAAACCATAAAATCATTGCCATGTTGCACCTGATTGACTTAATCCGCTAGTATTACCAATATTTCCTAAATCTCCTGAGGGAGCAAACTCACTACCATCAGTATACTCAGGCTCTCCTAATGATTCCCATGCACTTGGGTTATCAGGAGCAGGTGCTTCTGGAAGATTATCTTCTGATGGAGCTGGTTCGTAAACTACTGTCTCCTGCTCTGGAGGAGTTGTCTGTTCAGGTGCAGGTGTCTCTGTCTGAGTTGTGTTTCCACCACTTGAACTGGTTGACTCTGATTCAGAAGTTGAAGGTGATTCCTCTTCAACAACTGGCTTCTCACTTGAAAGGTACTGAGATGCTACAAATCCTTCACCTGATTCAGAATGCTCAACTCTGTACCAGTTTCCATCCTCAGTTAAACCAGTTACATGAAACTGAAACTAAATACCATCAGAAACATGAACATAAATTTCATAAATGGTATTCGTAATTTTGTTACTGAATCTCTTATGTTATTCATAACTTCTCCTTCCTTTTAATTTTTAAATAATTTGATTATTTTGGGAATTAGGATAATAAAAAAGACTCCGGTTTTTATACCGAAGCCCTAATTTTAAGTAACACTTCCTTAATTTTCATATTAGACATTATCCATGAGAATGAAACATATATTAACAATAGCGTGCTTATTATTGTAAGTACTATTCTGCAATCTAAAAATGATTCATTCTTAACCTTTGTCTGCATGGTTATTTTTCTAAGTATTATTTCTGTAAATGTAAGTATCATTAGTACCAATAATATGTAACCTATTGTTTCTACGCCATTTGATTCATTAACTATTATAAATATAACATTTATAAAACTATAAACCGTAATGATACCTTTTGCTGGTAAATAGAATTTTTTCATTATAACTTGATTATCTCTGGACAGGTCATTGTAAATCCAAACTTTATATAAATATGCAACACCAGCTGCTCCTAAATTTATTACCAATACTTGAAAAACAGTTGCTAATGATACGGAAGTTAATATCTTATATATCATTTGTTTAGCCAGTTGACCATATAACTCGTGTACATTGGATGCAATAAAATTTGCCATAGAACTTAATAATGTTGTAGCTAAAGCACTGCCGAAAATTATTTTTAAGATGTCTTTTTTATTCATCTAAGCATCCCCCTAAAATGTATTTTAAAATAATTTTAGAGGATATCATTTATATAGTCAACCTTCTCCTTTCAATTTAATTTTAATTTTAACTAAAAATCGTAAATGATTGAAAAGATGGTTGAGTGTAAGGAATGAACTGTGTATCTTTATAAAAATAGGTACAGTCAAAGTTGACTGCACCTATCTACTGAGTTTTCTTTATCTATGACCTTATCAAAAATCTAATGTAATAATTTACTAAATGTGTTGCTATAAACTCCAATAAGTGATATGATGTATATATTCAATAAATACATAGAAAGAAGAGGTAAATCTTATGCTGACTATGCTATTTATCTTAACATTTATCGTTGTCTTAATCTGTGGTATTATTGGTTTCACTAAACATAAGACACCGTTGATAGCAAGTTATAAAAGTGATACAAATCTTATTGGAAATTGTAAACTTTTATAAGTTGCTGTTCCTTGTTCTTCCTACTCATTTTCGTTAGAAACTACTCATGTTGTTTTAGTAGTCCAAAGGCTTAAATTCCTCTCCAACGGTGAGAGTACATACTTACTAGATTCTTCTTATTTATTTTTCTGTGACTCTAGCAAGTTAGTCCATAGTTCCTTAGGTTATAGGCTGAGTTTAAATCCCTATCTATTACTAAGTTACATAAGGGACATTTGTAAACTCTGGTGCTTAGAGATATTTTATGAAGGGAGCCGCAGGAACTACATAATTGGGTGGATTTGTAATTCTTGGGAGCTTCAATAAATTGGGTGCCTTGGTTTTCGGCTTTGTACTTAATAAATTGTTTTAATTGATACAAATTTTGTTGCTGGATTGATTTGGAAAGATGCTTGTTCCTCATCATTCCTTTGAGGTTTAAAGTCTCCATTACAATGGTTTTTGGTTTTCTTTTTACTATGGCTCTTGAAACTTGATGGTTGTAGGTCTTTCTTATATTGGATAGTTTTCTATCAATTTGTCTTGTTTTGTTCTCTAGCTTGATGATATTCTTTGTTTTCTTAAACTTCTTACCTTGTTTATTTGATTCATACTTTCTTGAAATGCGTCTTTGGTATCTTTTCTTTCGTTTCTCTAGTAATTTAATGTTTTTATTTGTTTTGTTAATGTTTCCGTAAACTTCTCCTGTGGAACAGATGACTGTGTTTTTGATTCCGAGGTCTATTCCGATTATTTCATCAGTAAGCTGGCACTTTATATTAGGAAGTTCTACTGAGAAGCATAGGTTCCAATACTTTCCATCAAATTTTACTCTACAATTATAGATTGGTATGTGATGTTCAGTGAGGTACCAGAAACCATATTCTATGGCTGATTTGCATAACTTAACTTCTCCAATTCCACTGAGTTTAACTGTATTGGTTCTGGAGAATTTTATCTTTTGAATGTATTCTGTTTCTACTTCTCCGTTCACTACAACTAATTGTTCTGTTATGTCTGATTCAATGTAAAAAGAGGGTGTGGTTCTTTTTCTAGAGTGGTATTTTGGATATCTGGATTGTTTATTAAACATTCTTTTGAAAGCTTCATCACAATCCAGTACTGATTTCTTTAGTACTTTGTTATGGACTTCATTTAACCAGGAATATTCAGGTTGTTTCTTTAATTGTGTAAGTCTCTTACACATTCCATAGCCTGTTTCTGAGATATTTTCTTCTTCATACAATCTCTTTCTTTCTGATAGACTCCAGTTGTAAATGAATCTGGCTGCATTGGATGCTTTCCAGAAGTATTCTAACTGGGATTTTGTTGGAATTAGACGGATTATAAATCCTTTGTACATTGATTCACCTCCTTTATTATAAGTTTATTCTGTCAGTGCTTAACCTTTTGTAATTATAGGTGTATTAGGTCTTATTGTTCTAGTTATTATTGGTTTTGGGTCTGGCTTTAGATTTTTGTTTAACTCTTAACTGGTCAATGATTCCTACGATACAGACTATCATCATTGGTAGGTACATGCCTATGCTCGCTCCAAGCCATACTGGATTCATAGTAAATCCGTATGCAAACATAAATATAAGACTCAGTATTCCAAAAATCGTCCAATACCATCCTTCTCTGCTCATGATTACTCCTTTCATTGAAAGGCTGCCACTTGAGGTGACAGCCTTGTTTTGATGACTAACTTTAGTTGTGCAATCCTAACTTCCGCCTAAAAAATTTACTCTGCTTCTAGCCCTGCCCCAGTTCCATTTGAAATATCTAAGTCACCCATTGATTGAGCCGAATCAACACCAACCATTGGTGTATCACCTAATAATGCATCCGCTTCTGATGACCCTCCGTTATTTGCAATTTGTCCAGTATTTTGTTGATTTTGCATTTGGTCAACCACTTTTTGCTGAGCTTCAGTTAAACTATCAACTGGTACTGTCTCCTGATGAACTGGTGTTGGAACTGTCTCTGCTGGTGCCTGAGACTCTGTCTGAGTCTGAGAAGGTGCTTCACTTGCTACCTCTGATTCAGTCTCTTGTACTGTAGACTCTGTTTCATTATCCTCTACTGATTCTGTTTCATTGGTTTCAGGAACCTCTTCTTCTGTCTCTGCTTCCAATAACACATTCAACTCATTTCCATCTACTAATGCTTCTGAATCAACGTAAACCTTCTTACCATCATCAGAGATTTCATACCATTCGCCATCTGTTGTAATACCTGTTACTGTTACCTCTTCATACTTTGCAAGTGTTCTTATTTTCTCAGCATCCTCTGAATAGTCTGCTTTCACTGGAACTTCTTCAATCGCATAAAGCACTAAATCTAATGCTGTGATATCACTTGCTTCTGTCTCTGCTTCTGATGTTGAGGTTGATGCACCTTGCTGGTATGACCCTTTAGTTGGCATTGATGATAGTGTATTGGTTAGAAGTGTTAAGGCTTCTTCTTTGGTGATTCCTTCATCCCATCTCGAATCTTCCGTTGATTCTAAAATCCCTTTATCATAGGCTAAACCTACTGCTTTATATATTTCCTCTGGCGCTCCTGCATCTGCATTTTGCAAAGAATAGATCAACTCTACTGATGTGTGATAATCTCCTTCAAATTTTTGCTTAGAAGCTATGTCCCCACCATTTTTTATATCTGGAAGTGATGGACTATTCGTATAAGTAGATAATTCATCACCATAGAAGTGATGCATTAACATATAGATTGCTTCTCCTCTTGTCATGGTTCCATTGAAGGTCTTGGCGTTCAAGCTTTTGTCTGATGTACTCAGGTAACTATCTTCTACTAATGAATATGCAAAATCTGTATTGTCTGATTCTCCTACCAAAGCAGTAAACTCTTCATTGGATTCAAGGTCTTGCACTGGATTTTCTGACCTGTATAATAAGGCCATAAACTCTCCCCTATTTATAAGGGACTCTCCATTGAAATAATTGGGTTCTGCATCTGGAAGAAGATTATAATAAGCATTTAAAGCCGCTACTTTAATTCCCTCTGTATCTGCTTCCACATCTGCATAAACCTCTAATACAGCTTCTTGTACCTGCTTCTGAATTTCTTCATTCTCCCAATAGTTCTCTCTAAATGCATTGTTCATAAAAGCATTGTATAGTGTGTTATTTCCTTCATGGTTGCCTTCTAAATCTACATATAAAATTCCATTCTTTGAATCTTCTCCAAAATTCGTAATGAATAAAGCATCATCCATGGCACGTCTAAATTCTGGATATGTAGATAACTGGTCTAACTGAACCCATTCCAAATCTTTCTCTGTTCCTTCTTCTATGGATTCAGGTACAGCCACTTCAATTTCTATTGCTTCTCCTTTATTCAGCAAGTCAAGAAATTCTTTGCTGGATGCTGAGGCACAGCCCATTAACTGAGAAGCTATGATTACCATGGTTATCATGGGAATAACCATTTTCTTAATTTTTAAAAATTTGCCACTCATGATAAAGCTCCTTTCTTTATTATCAAATTTTTAAAATTTAATTTATTTAATTTGATTTATAGGATTGTTATTTTGATTAAATCTTTACCTTAAAGCCTATTATTAAATTTCTCCATTTGATTCCATTATTATCGCTGGTGCATTTTGAATTGTGAATCTCCTGAAGAAATCTACTTCTGAATCATTAAACCCATCATTATTGACTACATTTCCATCAATGCCTACAACAAGAGTATGAAAGCCTCCATCTACTGCTTGTTCATAGGTGACTTCTATCTTGCCATTGTTTACTATATGAGTTACTTCTGTATTTCCTCTGAAGCATAGGGTCATGTAATGTTTTCTCAACTTTTTTCACCTTCTTTCTTTAATATTTCTCTATTTTATCATATTTTACACACTATCTCAATCAAAGTTTGTGTCGAATCTTATCATATTATGTTGTATCCACTTTGACCAACTTTACTTCATTGAAATGGTATTTTCCAATGTGACTTGGTAATTTCTTATATTCTGTAAGTTCCTTTAATTTAGTATCGTTTCGGCTAATTTCCAATAAAGTGCCATAGAAAATCAATCTTGCATACTTATCTATTACTATGTCTTTTTCTATATTGGTTATCTCAGCAAAGTGAATCCATTCTTGAATTGTCTTGCCACTATCTGATTTGGTTGTATCAGTACCCAAATATAAATAGTATATTCCATTTCTATCTGAGTAAACTATATTTCTGTTAAATGCTCTTTCCATTTTTATCCAATCAAAATTTTTAATAAAATTTACTCTAAATAACAAAAGGGACCATTTTCTGGTCCCTTCTGCTTTAAACCATGGAATTTATCTTAGGTCTTGTACGTTTACATTAGGAATATAGAATGGCTTCGTCTTATATAGATTCTCCATTTCTTTCATGTAAACTGACTTACTTCCACCCATGTTACTAAATGTTCCAATCATATCATCTTCACCATAAATGGTTTGAGATTTCATCTTAAACTGGCTGATGTATGCTGAACTAAACAGGTCTGACTGTCCTTTATTCTTAGGAGTAAGCTTAACATCCAATACTGCTGTTCTAGTTGCTGGGTCAATCATACCAGTCTCAAGAACTGTTGTCTGTACAATGACTGTAATACCATCAAATGCTTCATTGTACCATGCTCCATCACTTACATTCGTTGCTCCACTGTCACTACCAGTGTTTCTCTCAATGGCCTTAACCAGTTTATCAACAATATAAGTACGATTATTAATATTCTTAGCTGTTGCATTACTTAATGCTGATGCATCTTGATTTTTTGTAAGAATCACGCTACCATTCATTAAGATGTTACCAGAAGTATCTGAACTAAACACATACTTCGTAGAGTTATAAGAAAGCTGACGAACATCCAAGTCTCCATCTTGAGCCGTTCCCATATCGCCTCTGAAATAATACTTATCTTCAGTACTTGCTTTTCCACCGCCACCGATGCTTCCTAAACTGCTACCAGGTTCAACAATCTGTCCACCAAAGGCATCTGAGTTATCCCAATCAGTATCAACATATTGCTCAACCGATAAACCTTCTAGTCCATCAGTGACTGTTCCTACATAACTCTCATGGTAACTTACTGCATCTGCTTCTTCCATTCCTTGAACTGCTCCAGCAAATTCTGCTTGAGTTCTTCCATCACCTTCAAGAATGGTCTGATATGTTACAACTGTTACCTTCTGCCTATCAGATTCTTTAATACCCAGATTCATTACAGCACCACCAGGTAATACTGAATCTTTCTGTCTCCACTCAGAACCAGATGTTGCACTTGCATGTGTGCTCCACTGTCTGGATGATAATGTTAAATTGTAATTATTCGTCTTAGTCCATCTGATTTCAGCATAATCATTAGGTGAAATGCTTCTTCTGTATTGACCAACTACATATGCTGGATAGTCCTTATCAGTAATGGTGTCAAATCTCATCTCAATGTAAGGATAGAATCCAACTGTAGTACCTGTAGGTAACATCACACCAGTTATCATCTGACTACCAGCACTCATATCAATGACTTTATCATTTCTACAACTGGTATCTGTTGTACCACCATCAGGTGAACCACTATATGTCTTAATCAATACTACCAGAGGTGAAATTGTTAATGCGTTGGTTAAATTAGCATTTTTAGTTTCAGAACCACATGTTCCATGTCCACTTCCATGTCCAGGAGCACTTGTTGTAGATTTATCAGGACTATTATCACTTAATCTTACATCAAATGTCTCTGAATAATCCATTTTCTTTCTGGTTCCACTAGGAGTATTTCCTATCGCATATCCAGTAGAAGATACTTCAGCTACCTCTAAACCTAAACCTTTCCACTCAGCTAATGTTAATTTATCATTACCACGATGAATCACCATTTTATAATCCCAGTTTGTATAACCTTTATCATGTGAACCAAAATTATTTCCACGGTCATAAGTCTGAGTTGTCTGCTCTCCTATCGCTGGTAACTTTCGCCAAGCATTGCTATCGGCTAAAATCTCTGGATAATCCAGATACAAGTCATTTTTAAGTCCAACTGTGATGGTCTTGTCTGTAATTTGCCAGTTTCCACAGTATGCATTACTATATTCATCTTCAGTTCCAATGAAATCACCATCTTCATCATAAACATTATGCTCTCCTGACTTGTATCTGTGTCCCGGACAGCTATTCTTTAATGATGGTAGGTTCCATTTAAACTCATAAGTCTTAATGTTCTTCGCATCTGTATTTGTTTGGGCTTCTGAAAGAAGTACTTGCTTGGTTATCTGACTCTGCTCTATTACATAGTCTATTCCTTCAGGAATTTCCTCTTCTTCCTCCTGCTCTGTTTTCTTTAAGAGGACAAATAAGGTTTTGCCAGGGTCTTTGACTGTGGTTGAACCAGAACTGTTTCCTGATTCTTGTGGCGAACCGGGAGGATTCCAGTTATTACCGGGAACCTCTGTTGGGTCACTGTCTGTGACTACCCACTTTTCGACTTTATAAAGAGGTTCATCATCTATGATTATGTTATTTGATACATTGGTCGTTATGTAACAGCCATCGTCTATATCTTCTCCAGTGGTTTCATTTAAGGTATGATAGCTCTTCACTATATTGGCAAACCCTTTTGGAGTTAAGGGTGACTTGCCCGGCGAATTGACTCCATCATATGTGTGTATTGAATCACTTTTAGGCCATATGGCTATAATTCCATAACCTTCTGCCATTATCTGCTGATTCGTTAGTTTACCACTTCCTTGACTTGGTACTGTAATTCCTACAATGGTGCGATCTTGCTGGAACTTGGCACTATGTGGAAAGTTGTTATTCGTATATCTGGCAATTTGAACATCACCATAAGGATTTAATACTGATTTCTGTGATTGGTAAATGGCGATAGTGTTGGCCGTACCTAAAATAACTGTATTACTTCTCTTACCACCTGCAAACACATTGTAATAATAAATTGGCTCTAATATTAAAGCATATGTATTACTTTTTGTTTCTATTGCTAATTCCTGACTCCATAACTTTGTTATCAACACATCCCAATTTTCATAACCCTGTGCATTTTTACTCACTAATTTATTACGAACATTACTACCTTGACCATAACCGTCTACTAATGGTGCTCCATACTCAAAATTTGTATACGACCTTGCAGGCTTAATTCCGTGAAATCTGGTCTGATCCATCCACAATGTAATGTTCAAATCAGGTTCTCCATTTGTCCACCATCTAACAACATCTGGACTTTTTAATTGTCCTGCTTGGTCTACAACATAAATGAGCCAGCCACTACGATTACTACTTACTGTACTTCCGCCTAAACCTCCACCCGAACCAGAACCTCCTTGGTCTGCTGAGGAATCTACTGCTTGAGTTGTGATGCCTGTAAACAGAAAACTACAGCTTAACATCATTACAAATAGTATCAAAAATTTTAATAATGATGTTTTCAAATTACTTACTGAATCTCTAATATTATTCATAATTACTCCTTCCTTTTAATTTTTCAAAATTATTTACTAATTTTGAAATAGATGACAATAAAAAAGACTTCGGATTTTATACCGAAGTCTTAATCCCTATTTTAATTTTATCCTAAATCTTGTACCAGCTTTCCCAGTTTTGACTTATCTCATCTTTTAACATGTCCATCACATACTCTGGTGATTCTGCATATAATTTTGTCTTTTTATTCCTCAATAGCTGATATGTGTGAGTGGTTATTAAAAATTGAATTGCTTGATTTTCTGTACATCCCTTTGTTCTTATTAAATTCTCTGCCATATATTGCGTTATAATTTGTATTGATTTATTAATGTTATAATCATTATTCATTATTGTATCAGCTCTCTCCTTATTGGCTTAAACTTTAATTTTTTCAATGCCCTTTGAGTAGCAAAAAAAGTATTGTTTTGGCAAATTTTCGGGTTTTAATTCCTTTATTAAACCATATAATACTTCATTACTATAATTCGTACTTCTCAAAAGACCCTTATAATTATTCAAAATTGTAACCGTATTTTCGTCTGCTGTTGGTCCTATTACAATATCGAAATTATGACATGTTACTTCTCTTTCTCTATTGTATATTACAAACTTCACCCATTCTATATCAGGCTTCTTAAACACTTTTACATTTAAACCTGATAAATCGTTATCGTCAAACTCTAAATTATAAACGTATGCACTGACATTCCTCTTTATTTTGAGACTTTTATCTTTTTCTATCTGCATAATTCTATTTCTTTTTGCTATTCTCTCTGCATGATTCTTTACAGATGTTGTATAGAACCCTTTTCCAAAATCTTTAAATCCTTTCCCTTTACTTAAGTCTATTGTTAAAAATTCTGATGTAGACCCATGATATAAATTTTTCATCTGTTTGTATTTACCTCATCCTGTTCTCTCATATAATCTTCTATATCCTTTACAATTCCTTTCTCCCCCATTGAATTAAAATAATCATACCCAGCGTCAATGTATTCCAGTATCCTATATTTACTCAATATGATACTTAATTCATTGTACCCAATCTTCCAAAAGTCCTTTAAAATCTCTATTATGGTTATTTTCATATTAAATATGTTTTCTTGCCTTGTCATTGTTTCACCACTCCTTTTGGATACCTGATTCATTTCTATACGTGCCTACATATTCGTGTTGCTGTAAATCATCATTTCTATTTCCTATGTTTCATACAATACTGTATCCGTTGCTCAATCTCTGAAGTTACTTGAGGTGATACCAAGTTAAATATTTGCTTCTTTAATACTGCTCTGTTCACTCTATCATATACATGGTCTATCTTATTTCTAAACTCTATTGCTCCTTTTATATTCAGCTTTCTAAATGATTTCTTTGTACTGTCTGTAAGTAATTTTGCTGTTTCTCCTATCTGTGCCATGTAGAATGCACATAAATCAAATGCCATCGTATTTTTATCTAAATTGCTTTGGTCACATCCAAAATGATTTATTGCTTCTATTATTTTCTTTTGATTCCTGATTATATTCAACAGGAGTTGAACATCCCTATAATAAGATTTACTCATACCCAGATAACATCCCTCATTATTGTCTTATATGCAGATTCATCATTTATCTCAAGACCTAAACTTAAAGCCAATGCATCTAACTCTTCATCTTCTTCTCTTAACAAGTCCTTCCAAATTATATCCACTGGAATATTAAACAATCCTTCAATGTACTCTGCTATTTCTATTCTGGTTGAATCTCCATCCAAAACTACATCAATATCACTTAATCTCTTCTGTGTTCCTCTTGCATAGGAACCCGCTACACCTACTTTGATGTTATCAAATTTATCATACACTGTCTTTAATTTTTCAATGATATCTTCCAGTTTCATCATTTCACGTTTCATATGATTATCTCCTTAACCAAATGGTTCTTTCATCCACTTTGGATTGTTTGTTAATTCATACTCTAACTCAACATAACATCTTGTACCTGCAACCCAAAACATTCTCTGCTTCTCTAATACTGATTTAGTTTTAGATTTATACCAGGTATCAAATGCCTGTTCTCTGGTCATTCCCTTCTTCATTAGATTCTTTATTATCAGTTCAGACTGATAGTTTAAATTTCTATGCTTCAATAAGTCTATCTCATTCTTTCTCAACTCTTCTTCTATCTTATCTAATACATACTCAACCCCATAATGCGCTCCAACAGTAGTTATCTCTGAATCATTAAACAACTCCCAGTAGTTCATTCTTTTTAATACTCTGTTTAACTCATCATAGGTTAGATTAAATTTCTTCATAGCCTCTTCAATTATCTCTATTACAAATGAAGTGGCTACTTTCTCTTCAATCTTCTTATATTTTTTCTTAGCCATGACTTTCTTTTTCTTTCTGTGATAATTCATCTTCTCTCTTGTACTCAAGTAAACGTTCCATCAAATCTTCAGGAATATCCTCTCCTATTTCAATGTAATATAATGCTTTTCACCTGTCTCTTTCTTTTTGCTCATTTTCTTCTATGTCTTTATCAAAACAATCTAGTGGTATTCCCAAACTTCGTGCATATGCTATTTTTCGTTCTTCCTCATCCTTCTCTTGCTGAGTCCTTTCTCTGATTCCATACCTTTTTATGAAATCCTCATCATATGGTAATATCCTTTTTGTACACTTCTTTTTCATAACTGCTCATTTGCTTTCCCAAAATACAAATCATATTGTTTCTTTGCTTCAATTAAAACATCATATAGGATGCTATTACAAATTATTTCACATGCTTTTGCTTCTATATTAAAAGTTACATCTGATATTCCATAATTGCTTAATGCACACTTATTACATCTTGTACATCTTCTACATTCTAGTGCACTTATATCTTTAATATGCTTACATCCATTACAATTAACATGAAAGTCACATTCTTTTATCCAGCACTTTCCCAGTTTTGATCTGTTCTTACTGTATACAAATCCTTTATGATGTTTGCATATTTCTTGTAGTGTATATGTAACTGCTTGCTCGGATGTCACTTCATTATTTGATACCCTCATAGTGTTTCTTATTTTACTCAACAGTCCTTCTCTTCTTTTTACTGCTTTCTCATAACTTACATTTATTTCAGCAGGTCTTACCCATTTTTCTAATTCATTAAATGTTAAAAGTACATACTCAAAGCATATAACTTTTGGAATGTATACATTCTTCATATTGTATTGTTTTATTTTTATTTCCATATCTTCAAAAGCTTGTTCAATAACCCTACTGTCATAAACATAGTCCATGAATACTATATATAAATCTTTAGGATTTATATTTTCTCTAGTTGTTACGTACAATCTTAAATTATTGTATCCTCCTAAACCTTTAACATCAAAATTTGGGCTATCTCCTATGAACATCTTCCAAAATTCTGTTGTTGTGCTTTCTTCAGCGTCCTCATGCAGTATGTGTATTTTCATTTTTATTGACCTCACAAAAATATCTTAGGATATTCTATATACCCCTTCTTATCTTTAATAGCTAGCTTACCTACAGCCAGTGGTGGCAATCCCATTCCTTCTGTGTTTCTACCAAAAATCAAATATTGATTATTTTCATCAGATGCTATATACTTTCTTAACTCTCCAGTTACAATTAAATCACCATTATCTATGATTATTAGCTTATTCTTGCATGACCTTATAACATCTTCTATACTAATATTAAACATATCGACTGCATTGAAACATTTTATATTGCTATCATTCTCAGATAACATATAATCCCTCATTCTATTAAATAGATAAGTCTTTCCTGAACCGCTTAAGCCAGCTAAAATTGTTATTCTGTAATTAAACTTCAAATCAAACTCTATTCTTCCTAGTGCATGCTTAAACTCTTTAATCATTGCTTCTCCTTCAAAAATACCCTGTCCAACTCTTCTATTGATGATTCCTTCATTTTACCATCCTTGAAAATAATAATTTTCTTATTCTCTTGGTATGGAATGTACATTGGATACTCTATATAAACCTTTCCTTCTCCCAGCTTAAATATTTCTTCAAGTGCATTTATGCCACATTCAGTTAGACTTACAATTTTATTTTGAAAGGTTGCAACATTTATAGCTGTCTTACATCCTGTAGATAAATTTTCAACATTTGTTGGAGTATTCTCCATTTTACTCATGATTTTAAGATTTCCAATGTATTCTGTCTCATCTATCTTTGATATAAGACCTCTAACCGTATTGCTATCAAAATCAATATCATTGACATGGGTATTAAAATATGCATCATTAAATATAATTGCTTGCTTCTTTTCATTACCACTTAAAGATAAATACACTTCTAACATTTTATTACAACTCCTAACTTTTTCTTTATTATACCACATTTCCCCAACTTTTGCAAGTTGTTAGTCAAAATCTATAGAATCCCTGATTTCTGCTGAGTATAAAAGTGCCCCTAACCTAAACATTTCTTCTAATTCTGATAAATATTCATCATTGAGTTGATTATATGGGCATGCTAATAAAATTGTTTCTCCTGATTTAACTCTTCCTATGTGAATGTCCCATGTTTTTAGAATGTCCATACCTATAAGGATATTAGATGTCCTATCATAATTTACAAAAATGTCTGTGTCCCCTAAACTTAGCCCTGCTATGTTGAAATCTTTCATTGTGTGCCTAAATTTTAATGCTGTGCACTTCATCTTTTCTTCAAATGTTTTAGGTATATCATGGTTCATACCCTCTGATTCTACACCATAGCTTCGAACATTTTCAACATTGTTTATGATATCGAGTGACTTTAATTGCCTCATCTCTTCAAACGATTCTGAACTTACAAATTTCCTTAATGAAATTACACTTATAGTACACCCAGTATCTATTTTTACATTAACCCTCTTAAATGTGTACTTTTTATTATATATTGGCAACGTAAAGTTTGCCTTTGCTACAAAAGCACCTCCACCAGATTTGTAATTTATCATTTGTAATTTAATAAATCTATTCGTCATAAGAATATAATTCCTCAGCTTCTTCTCTTGAAATATAAATCGGGCAAACTGGCTTTCCAGATGATACTATTTCATCATACTCCTTGTTCATTTCTTTTCCAATAAACACCAATGTTCCTGTTTCATCTTCCATACTATCATAGGCTATTAGCATATAAGTATCATATATGTCTGACAACTGATCATCTGTCACTTTCATTCCCAGCTTTAAATCTTCTAACTTGTACTTCTTATTACTCATATTGATTCCCCTTTCTATTCTTCATAGTACATATCCTCGTTCAACTCTATACTATCATTAAATACTGGTATTATTATATTTTTTCCATTGTATAATTTCTCAGATTCAGAGTTTGCTTCTTTTCCTATAAACGATATGACTCCTTCACCATGCTTATAATTACTATTCTTAGGTTTTGTTAGAATTATCCATGTATCGTATATCTCGCTTAGTTGTTCTGCTGACACAACCATGCCCAATTTCAAATCTTCTAACTTATACTTTTTAGTATTCATGCTAAACCTCCTTATTTATAGTCTTATTCATCATAAGAATATAGTTCCTCAGCTTCCTCTTTAGAATTATACACAACACAAACTGGTTTACCTGAGGATACTATCTTGTGATATGTCTTATTCCTATCCTTTCCGATAAACGCTAATCTTCCATGTGTGTCTGTCATATTTCTGTATACTATCAACATATAGATATCATATATTTCTGATAGCTCCTTTCTCGAAACTTCCATGCCCAACTTCAAATCTTCTAGCTTATATTTTCTATCATTCATATGAATAAATTCCTTCAGCTTCTTCTTTAATGTTATATAATGGACACATTGGTTTACCTAACATAAATAATCTGGCATACTCATCATCAGTATCTTTTCCAAAATATGCTAATGTTCCAACTTTATCTCCCATGTTTTCATACAATATCAGCATATATGTGTCATATACATTCTCTAATTGCTCTACTGCTACCTTCATGCCAACCTTTAATTCGTCAAGAGTGTATCTTTTAGTAATGTCTACTCCATCTACTATGTTATTGTTTACTTCTGTTGATGTATCTATATCCTGATTTATTTCATTTTGCATGTTCTTTGCTAATATATCCATATAATCTTGCTCACAAGCAAGTTCCTCAATGGTATTATATACTATACATACTGTTCTTCCTAAAAATAAAATTTCCATACAGCTTATATTTAGATTTTTCCCAATATATACTAATGTTCCAAACTCATCAGTAGTACAGTCATACATAATAATCATAAATGTATCATAAATTTCTGAAAGTTGCTCCTTTGATACTTTCATGCCAATTTCTAATTCTTCTAAAGTATACTTCTTTTCTTCCATGATTATCCTATTTCCTCATACTCTTCACTAAGATTATACACACATGTCATAGGAGTTCCCTTATCCCTTAACTTCTTCACATCATTTGGAATATCTTCTCCTACAAATGCTATCGTTCCATATAAACCTTGCTCTGTATTTATCACATCAGTTAGAATAATATAGGTGTCTTTAATCTTATTTAACTGATTCTTATACACTTTCATACCTATCTCTAATTCTTCTAAAGTGTATTTCTTCATCAATCTTGACCCTTCCACTTATCCAATTCTTTTAAAAAGAAATCATTATTTCTCTCTGTATATAACATTGATTTATATAGGTTTAATTGACTCATCGTTGACTTATGCAATAAAAACTTCTTATCCTTTAAATAAAATGTAGAATACTCATCACTACTAATATCGTAAACTGCCATGATATATTCATGATTCTTTTCAAATACAAATGCTAAATTTTCAGCTACAAAGAATGCATCATTTTCTAATTTAGCCTTTCTTGCCATATAGTCGTCCTGCTCTTGAATATACTCTTCTATATCCTCTATGATTCCTTTTATTCCCATTGAGTTAAAATAATCATAGGATACATCTATATACTCAAGGATTCTGTACTTCTTTAACTTGTCACTTAAATCTGGGTAACTTATATTCCAAGCAGATTTAAGCTTTTCTGTTATGAGTATCTTTAAATCCAATATATCCTTTTCTGACCTTCTCTTTTTGTATTCCTCAAACTCTGGGTATCTTAAGTATCCTTGATTATTTTCTATTACTAACTCTGCTAAACTCTTTAATGATGGAAACATTCCATATGTTGAATGTGAAAATATAATATATTGATTTTTAGTATCAGTTGCAATCTTTAATAAGTCATTGCTGTCAAGTACAACTGTACTATTATCTATGATTATTACTTTATTTTCAACATTTAACTTATTTTTAACTGTCTTATTAGCTTTATCTATATAGCTTATGCATACAAAATCATTCTTACCAATCATTGAATCATTTTGTATTGCATTGAATAAAAATGTTTTTCCTGCTCCACTTTTTCCTTTTATTATCGTAAAACTGGATAAAAATTCTAGTTCAAATGATATATCTTCTATTTTTCTGTTATATTCTTTTAATAATATATTTCCCATACTTATACTCCTGTTACTAAACCATAGATTGACTCCCAAAGTTCTTCTAAATTACTGCTCCTTACTTTTCCATTGTAATGCAGTATAATGTTTCCTTCCATTCCTGCTATGTCCACAAAATTCTCAATGTAAACCTTACCTCTATCTAGCTTGAATACTTCCTCAAGTGCATTTTCTCCACACTCAGATATATCAAATATATTATCTGGACATGCAAGAATGTTTAATACCGTTTTACATCCAGTTGATAACTCTTTTACACCTATTGCATAGTTAGTAAACTTGAATCCTGTACTCACCTAAGTAATCCACACCATCTATCGACTTAATAATGTTATTGACTGTGCTATTAAAATCCATGTCTGAATATATTGAGTTAAACCACAAGTCATTTAACCTTACCAGCTGTTTTCTCTCTTTTTCACTTAAGCTTCTATTTCCTAAAAATACTTCTATCATATTCTCTCCCTTCCTTTTCTTTATTATACCACATTTTCCTAATTTTTGCAAATTATTGCCTAATTCTTTTTATTATAAGTTATTCATATCTAGCCAAACTACAGTTGCCTCTACCCCATATTTATCAAAGTTTCTCTTTAATTCTGACTCTAGGTAATCTAATATTATCTTTAGTAACTTCTTCTCTTCCTCACTGTTCGGATTCTTTGAACACACTCTATTCGTATTTTTATCGTTTATTGTTCCAAAGATATTGATATATTTACCAAGAATTGATATTTTTGGAATGCCATCCCAACATAAATATTTTGATACTTTTTTCAGCTCTTGAATATTGCTAAAAAATCTTGATATTCTATAAGGTGAAATAGAGATGTAATCCACCCTTTCAAAGTTTAAATTGATAATTACCCTTTTTATACTTCTATCGTTTAAAGCCTTAATACTAATATTTTCATAGTCAAATAATTCTATGTAATCTGCATATTCACAATTAAGTATTAACTCTCTTTTACCAGTAAACTTATAAAAATCAATTCTATCTAATGAATATGTTTCTAATGATTCAGTAATGAACTGAGGGTCACCTAAGGCTTTCAATCTGGTGCTCTCAACTAGTCTATTTGTGTGTACTATGCATTTATTACTACTTCTAAAGAATACATCTCTTTCCAGCCTTACTTCATCCACTTTATACTCAGGTTCATCTAAATATATTCTAGCTTCTATACTGTTGTCAGACATTTTCATCAATGAACATTTTACATTATTCTCCCCAAATTTAACACTAATGCTACGCTCTCTTTTAATTATGCCTAATAATTCATACATAGCATCTATTTCATTGTATAGTGCCTCTCTATTTTTAGCATCTTTTAACTCTTCTGTAGATATACCACTCATATTATTCACCATCCCATACAATGTCTATTTTATTTTCATATCCCTCATAAACCTTCTTTAATGCATCTGCTAAGTTTTTCATTAACTCATCAACTCTGCTATCTGAGTCTTCCAAATCCATTGTAATGGCCCCTCCATTTTTACATCCTTCAACTTGTACATATGTATCATTAAATCTAATATGTATAAGCCTTTCTATTTTGAATAATCTTTCTAATCCATGTAAGTCACAACATTTTAAAACGTCCTCTTCAATTTCTCCAGTTGCACTTATTCTCCACTCAAAATTATTAAATGCTTCTCTGCTTAAATGTATTATTAACTTATCTATAATGTCTGATTTCCTCAATATGAAAAAGTAAATCCAACCTATATACTCTACACATTCTTGATAAGAACACTTCAATGCTACCTTTGCATTTCTATTAAATGTTACTGTATTAAATCCTTTGAATTTGTATACTTCTAATTCATCTACCATGAATGGTTCCAATATTCTGGTATTCCTATCTCTGGCAATTAATTTCTTAACTGATACTCTAATATCATCTCCTGCTACAAAGACCACATTACTTATCAATATGAGTTCATCCAGTTCATATATTGATTTATCTAAATATATAATCCATCTTGGTTCTTCCCAGCCCATTTTTATTGTACACTCAGCTTCATTATTTCCTACCTTTATAGGTACCTTATATTCATTTGGACTCATCCCTAAAAGCTGATATGTGCTTTGTAAATCTGCTAATACCTTTTCTTGTGATTCTTTACTATATAAATCCTCTATTTTTATGCTCATTTTCTTTTCCTCTTATGATAATATCTTTTCTATCTGTTTATTGACTGCTCTATTTAGTGCTTCCAATCTCCATTCTGGTAAATTATACCTGCTGTGTCTTTTAAACTTGAATCCATGCAAATTGATTAACTTCCTACTTATTGATGGTGTCATTACCTGTTTTGCCACGTTTACAAAATCTCCACCAAGCCTATGTCCCTTATTATTTGTTTTCATATATTTATCAATGTCTATGAAATCTTCTTGTATTGCATAACATAATAAAGATATGTTATGGTCATACAATGGTGCTGTCCCAGTTATCTTATAGGTGTCATTATCAAATAGAAATCCAAAATTTCCTAGATGTCTATCTTCATTAAACATAATTGCATCAGCCACAAACATCTCTGATATCCATTCTTTTAATCCATGATTTATATAGAAATTAACCACTCCACCAAGTGATCTATTATTATCTATATCCATAAACGGTACTAATCCATACTTTTCAGAAGTAAACAAATCACACTTGCTTGCTAATCTTCCTTCTTTGCTTGTTAATCCATATTCAACATGCTTTATTCCTAATGCTTCCAAAAGCTGTGAACTATAAAATTCACTATAAGGCTCTAACCCTGCATTAAATGCTCCAGAAGAACCTCTCTTTATGAGTTTTATAACTCCATTCTCTCTGACCCAGCATTTTGCAAAAGTTCCATTAGTTCCATACTCAGGTGATGTAGTTGAAAATTCATATCCATACATACCACCTGTAAATGCCATCTTTGCTATTGCCGAATTAAACTTATTTTTATATAAAGACACATTATCCCATGTTAAATGCTTCTGATTTTCTGACCTGATCCAAAATGTGTCATTTAAACTTAATGCATGTGAAACATCTAAAAAACCTGTCAGTGTATTACACCCACAGGTATCTAATAATCTTTTTATATGCTCGCGATGAAGTGGTGCTCTTCTCTTTTCTATAAAATGCTCAAAGTTAATCACCCATGGAGGCATCCTATTTTTATCTATATCTACCGAGCTTATAAACTCCATCTCATTGATTCCGTCTACAGTGAAAGAACCAATCAATCTGTTTTTATTTAATAATTGATATACTCTCATATTTTAGCCTTCTTTCACTAATATTAATTGGTTGTCTTTTCTCATAAGGTTCACTTGTCTTCATAGAGTTTTTAACTTTTATGATTCACTCTTTTAAATTGTTTTTCTTTTCCATGTTGATTCACTAAATATTCATGTTTTACTTAGTTTAGATTATTCACTGGTTACATCTGTTTTACTCGTGCCATATGATTCACTATATTAATGTATGTTTATTAATTCGCTGGGATGAAGTGTTTTACTTTTCATCTGTGTCTCCTTTGAAGATACTGTTTTACTGCCTCTTTTTGATTCATTTATTTATGCTGTGTCTCTATGACAATCTAATTCACTTAAGCTGTCTGTTTGCTTTCTTATTGTGATTCATTTGTTAGTAATGTATCTCTATGACAATTTGATTCACTTCATTATAATGTCCTACTTTTTGTATCATGGCTCGTTTATCTATAGTGTATTCATATAATCGCTTGACTCACTCAATCACTATGTTTTACTCCAGTCGAATGATTCACTTAATTCTGTTGGTTGCTCTGTTAATTTGATTCACTAGAATGTAATGCTTTTAATAGTTCTCTCTGATTTACTATAGATTTATGTTTTACTTGTTGATTGTGATTCACTCTTTTCATGTGTATTATTAGCCTATAATGATTCACTTGGACAACTTGTTTTACTAGACGTCTGAGGTTCACTATAGATTTATGTTTTACTTGTTGATTGTGATTCACTCTTTTCATGTGTATTATTAGCCTATAATGATTCACTTGGACAACTTGTTTTACTAGACGTCTGAGGCTCATTCTTTTCTTTTGTTTTTCTATTGTTGGATTGATTCATTCTGTTCTATTGCTTGTTTTTCATACCGATGACTCATTGTTCTGAATTGTTTCACTTCATTAGGTTGATTCATTATCTATGAGTGTTTTGCTATTTATTTCTGACTCATTTTGAAAGGAATATATCACTGTTTATTTTTGCTTCATTTCCTTTATATGTCTCACTTAAAATAGGTACTTCACTCGTCTGAACTGTTTCACTATCTGAACGTGATACACTTACTTGGCTTGTCTTGCTAAACCGATCTGGCTCTCTATATTACTTGTTCTTAACCTCTCAACCTCTCAACCTCTCAACCTCTCAACCTCTCAACCTCTCAACCTCTCAACCTCT